>Ga0208824_1000171_pt1 | contig 75420 bp, 64 predicted proteins | sample AD_JPNTR3_MetaG_FD_184447 | JGI IMG/M metagenome (GOLD analysis project Ga0208824, IMG submission 184447) | Active sludge microbial communities of municipal wastewater-treating anaerobic digesters from Japan - AD_JPNTR3_MetaG (SPAdes) (version 2) | ecosystem: Engineered > Bioreactor > Anaerobic...
ATCAACTATCTCACACTGCTCGATCATCGCCACGAGCTTGATTGCCGGCGTATCGTGCTGACCCACCTGGGAGACACCATGCTCAAGAGGTGCGGCTCTCTGGAATTCGAGTGCGCACAGGACGGCATGGTGATCGAGGTGTGAGCGCCCGGGCGGACAGGCTTAAGCCGCGACCGTAGAAAATAGAACTGCCTTTCCCCTGACCCGCCCCGCCCATTGTGCGCGGATGAGCAGGTGCCTGGAAGCCGTGCAGGCTGCGCCTCCCGCTCACCGATGCCGCGCAGCACGCTTTAGATATTCAGGCCTTGATATTCGATCTGTCCCGTCGTAATATGTCTTGCAATTATCGACATTTTCCACCCATCTTCAAGCGGTCATTCTTGAATCTGCGGCGGATGTGCAAAAAGAACGGCCTGCTTTTTAATTGTATGATCATGAAAAGGGGGTGGCATGAAGATCTTTCTCACCGGTGCCACAGGTTTTATCGGGACGCATCTGGCTGGGGATCTCGCCTCTCGCGGCCACGATCTGGTCTGTCTCGTGAGAAGGTCGAGCAACATCCGCGAGCTCGAGAACATCGGAGCCGAGCCTGTCATGGGCGATGTGCAGGACCGCAGGTCACTCCTGCCCGGCATGTCGGGGTGCGACGCCCTGGTCCATCTGGCCGCCGCAACCTCATTCTGGGAGCATGACAGTGAGATCTACAGCCGGGTCAATACCGAAGGCACGCGCAATGTCATGGAATGCGCCCTGGAGTCGAATATACCCCACGTGATCCACATGAGCACCCTGCATGTCTACGGCAGGCCCGCCCGAAAGCCCTTCGATGAACAGAGCATGGTGGGCCCTGTACGGTTCAGTGAATATGCCAGAACCAAGTATGAGGCCGAACGAATCGCTTGGGGACTTCATATAAAAAAAGGGCTCCCCCTTGTGGTGTGCTGCCCGGGCATAGTCCTTGGCGCCAGATCAGCCGGGAACGGGACGTCATTTGTCGAAAGACTGCTCGATACCATCAGGGTGCACCGGGCGTTTCTTACTGCCGTTCACACCTTTGTGCACGTCCGTGATGTGGTCGAGGCGGTAAGCCGGATCCTGAGCAGGCCCTTCCCGGACGGGCAGCGGTATTTCATCGCGGGCGAGTGCCTCTCGATCCGCCGTCTTGCGGCAATGATTGAGACGTCCTCCAGTACCAGGCTCTCACAGGGCGGCGTATCCGGGTCCGCTGCCAGGATCGCGGGCACGGCCTTTGCCGCCGTAACCGATATTCTTGGAAAATCTCCTTTCCGGGGTCTGTCCCGTGATTATCTCGCAACGCTTCGTGAAGGCGTTTCGGCGGACGGCGGCAGGGCCGCCCGGGAGCTCGGCATTACCTATACACCCATTGCACAGGCCATATCCGATGAGCTCCAGTCAATGGAATCACGCGGTCACCTGGCCGACAAGCGAAGGGCCAGGCGCTACCCCATGATGCTCGAAATCGTGTACAAGGCCCAGGGCGATGACACCTCAATGCCGGGCTATGTCATCAATATCAGCGAGAGCGGCATGTTCCTCATCACCCGGAAACCCTATGCCAAAGGCAGGTATATCAGCGCAAACCTCTCCGGGAAAAATCCCGGGGAATTCTTCATGGCAAGGGGCCGCGTGGTGAGAGCCACCCCGGGCGGCGTGGCGATTGATTTCACTCACAGGGACAGGAGCATCAGAGACCTCGTGCGCAAGCTGGGGAAAAGGCCCTCCTCCCCTGCAACGGCCTGACCCTTGGATGTACCCCCCGGGTCCCGGCACGGCCGGCTGAAATACTGCAACAGCCCCGATCAGCAACAGTTTCCTCTGGAGACGGGTCTATAAACCATTTGACGGCCTGCCGGTCTTTCCTGTACGAAGAAACATCATATCATCAGGAGTGTTTTCCATGATTTTACGAATCGACCATGTCGCGCTTGCAGTGAAGGACTACGAAAAGGCATTGGCCTTCTTCACCAAGCTTCTGGGCGCGGTCCCGGGGGCCTATGCCGAAGACGGCTCCATGAAGTACCTGTGGCAGATCTGTTCATTGGGCGATCTGAGCAGGTTCGAGCTCCTCACACCCACCGGCGATGGGAGCTTTCTGGACGGTTTCCTCGAGAACCGTCAGGGAGGCATCCATCATGTCACCATGCAGACACCCGATATCAATCGGGCCCGTCAGATCCTCGAAGAAAACGGAATCCCCTATTTCGGGTTCCATGACTACGGGCCGGTGTGGAAAGAGCTGTTCATCCACCCGAGAGACGCCTTCGGCATGCTCATCCAGATTGCTGAGTTCCAGCCCGATGACTGGCTTCCTCCCCAGAAGAAGATGCCTGAAGGGAAAAAGTGGCTGCTCAGGAAAAAGGGCGCGGGCGCAGACCTGACCTTTGCCCACCCGGGCGGCGGCACGGTGACGATCGAGCTGAGCCCTCAGGAGATCGAGCGCCTCGCGGATGAGCTGAAAAACACGATCTCATGACCATGCCCGATCACGTCCACCCATCCGGATGGAGCTGAAAGAAGCCGTGGAGATCACCATCCATGTGGACAATGCCGTACGCATTCTTGAAGCGGATCTCCCGCCGGAGCTGATCAAGCGTATCGAGGCGGACCTCACCCTACCCAACCCCAAATGGGAGCAAGTGGAGAAATACAGCAGGAGCAGGAGGAGAAACTTCCAGCCCGAGATGCTCACCTACTACCAGCGGCAAAACGGTGTGCTCCTGCTCCCCCGGGGCTATATCAACCATCTCATCGGCAGGCTCGGCCGTCGCCCCTATCTGGTCGTGGACCGGACGCGTACCCTCGATCCGGTGGATTTCGGTTTCCGGGCACGCCTCCACCCCTATCAGCTCGCGGCGGTCAGGGACCTCACCGCCCGGAGGTTCGGGGTGCTCGAGGCCCCGCCGGGGGCGGGCAAGACCGTGATCGCGCTCAATATCATCGCCCGCAGGAGACAGCGGACCCTGGTGGTCGTCCACACCAAGGAGCTCATGTACCAGTGGTTCAGGCGGGCGACTGAGTTTCTGGATGCGGGCGAAGACCAGATAGGCCTGATCGGCGACGGCAGGAAGGACATCGGCAGAAAGCTCACCATCGCCATCATCAACTCGCTCTACCGCGTCATGGACGAGGTGAAGCCCACGATCGGCCACGTGGTCGTTGACGAGTGCCATCACACACCTGCCCGGACCTTCACCGAGGTGGTGGGCGGGCTCGACACCTCGTTCATGCTCGGCCTCTCGGCCACCCCCTACCGCCGCGACAAGCTCACCCGCCTCATCTATTTCTATTTGGGAGACCGCCTCCACACCATCCTTCCCCGCGAGCTCCAGGAAATCGACAAGATCATGCGGGCCACCTTGAAGGTGCGCAAGACCCGGTGCGCGTATTATTTCGACGCCGATGAGTACCAGTCCATGATCTCCACCCTGATCGCAGACCGCAATCGCAACGCCGTGATTGTACGCGACGTGGTCGATCACGTCCGCACCAGGCAAAGCGGCATCGCTCTCGTCATCTCCGATAGGGTCTCCCATTGCGAGGAGCTTCACCGGATGATCACCTCCGAGGGCGTCGAGGCCTCGCTGCTGACCGGCTCGGTCCCCATGGTCAGGCGGAGTGAACTCGTGGAGCGGCTGAACCGCTCCCGCACCCACGTTCTCGTCGCTACCTCGCAGCTCATCGGCGAAGGCTTCGACCTCAAGACCTTGAGCTCCATCTTCCTCGCCACCCCCATCCGGTTCACCGGCAGGGTGAAGCAGTATATCGGCCGCGTGCTCCGGGTTGCCGAAGGCAAGGACGAGGCCGTAATCTACGACTATGTCGACGACAACGGAATGCTCATCAGCAGCTTCCAGTCGAGGCTCTCCGCCTACGAAGACATGGGCGTCCGCATCAATTCTTTGAATTGACCTCTCCGATGGAGCCCTGTTCACTCAATGCTTGAGCGTGTCCAGGATCATATCCAAAGGATCCTTTTAAATCACATCCCTTTCACATCTCCTTCCAGCATCGGATTTCGCTGCCAGAATGTCGCGGTTTTACCGGCATGCGCCGGGGGATTTTGCCATTTTGGCACAGGCCTGCCCGGGGAAAAGCGCTCCCACTGCCAATCTGTCACTTTATCCCCCCTGATGCCCCATACCATGCCCTGTAATATCCATTACTTACATAACCTCCTCCCTGGCACGACCCTTGATATATACCCCAGTAGAGCAAACAAAAAACAAAAAGGAGGACAAAACAATGCTGACCTTATGGATCGTTATCGGCTGCCTGTTCATGACCGGCATCGGCATCCGCTTCACCTACCGGGCACTGGGACTCACCAAAGTAGAAGCCACCGCCGTGTTCGTGCTCATCGTCCTGCTCGTGGGCATCAACACCGCTCCCGCCCGCGAGGCTCTCATGAGACTGCTTTACTGACCAGACAGAGCCAGGCTATAAAAACCCGGCTCAAAAAAAGGAGACATGCCATGAAAAAAACCAAACGATTCAAAATACCCCGGGCCCTGGCCAACAGGCTCACCCGAATCAGCGCCTACAGCATCGTGCTGGTCGCCATGACATTCCTAGGCCTCTACACAGGACTGTGGCTCGACAAGATCACCGGCATGGCTCCCAACTTCACCTTCCTCCTGCTCATCCTGGGCATCGTGCTGGGCTTCAAAGGCTTCATCAGAGAGGTCATGATCGAAAGGAGAAAACGCGTATGAGCCTGACCTTCATCATCATCGGCTCCACCGCCCTGGCCGCCATCATCTTCCGCTTCGCCGCCAGAAAGGCCGCTCAAACCTCCCCCGCCAAAGACTGACGGCCGCCCGGCTTGGTACCGGACCGCATCCTCACCCGCCGAGACCTCGCCGCCAAAGGCCGCAATGCAGGGAAGCCGGGTTTGAGACAACCTTAAAAAGACCGGTTTTCCGGCGCATACAGGCTTACAATACCACCCCTTGTTCATCCCACCCGGTTTATCGGGCTGACCATCCGCAACTGACGTACTGTTCTCACACCCCTGCCGCAAGTAGCGGACAATCAACAGGAATTGACCCGAAGCGATTGAAGGAGTGGCACTCCCGCATATCAGTCCCGGCCGTCGGACCCAGCAGTGATCTCGGCCCACTGGTGCTCGATCACAGCGAGCCGATTGATCTGGTTGGTCCCTTCATAGATCTGGGTGAGCCGGGAATCCCTCCAGAGCCTCTCTGCTCCGCTGCTTTCCAGATAACCATGATCGCCCATGATCTCCAGGGCCTTGGTGCACACCTCGAATGAGATGTCCGAGGCCGCCACCTTTGCCGCCGCCGATGCCGACTGGTAGCACCGGAACTGGCTGCAACTGTGCCAGATCAAGGCCCGTGCCGACCAGAGCTTGACGATCATGTCGGCGAGCTCGATCTGGATATCCTGGTAATCGATGAGCCGCTTGCCGCCGAGCATGGTATTCCGGCAGAACTTAAGTGCGCTCTCGAAGGCGCCCCGGGCGTGGCCGAGCGCCATGGCCCCCACCACGGGCCGGGAATAGTTGAGGACGTTGCGGTTGTTGGCCCATCCGCTCCTCAAGCGGCCCACAACGTTTCTATTCGGCACCCGCACGTCATCGAGGATCAACTCTGACGCATCGGAAGCCCGCTGCCCCAGCTTATGCTCCTGCCTGCCGATTGAGTAGCCCTCCATCCCCTTTTCGATGAGGAAGCAGGTCCATGATTCCAGGCCCTCGCCCTCAAGTTTCGCAAACAGAGTCACCTTGTCTGCAAGGGCGCCGTTCGATATGAAGCACTTCCGGCCGTTGATCACGAAACCCCCGTCAACCTGCCGGGCGGTCGTCACCAGCCGGGCCTTGGCGCCTCCTTCAGTCTCTTCCACGTCAGAGCCTGCCCCCGGCTCGGTGATGGCAAAGGCCATGATCTCGGGCTTCCCTTTCAGCGTCCTCGCATACAGCGGGAGCAGGTGTCGCAAAATCGTAGGCGTATGCCCGCTCAGGATCAGGGGAGCACATCCCAGGTGGTGTGCCATGAGCAACAGGGCGATACCCCCGGATTCAACCGCAAATTCCTCCGCTACCACAGCCACCTGAAAGGAGGCTGACTTGAGGAAATAGCTGCCCGGGAAGGCGGTCCCCAACGGCAGGGCGAGCAGGAGGGTCTGAAATCCCTTGCGGGCCGCCTGCGAGATAATGGGCCTCGGGTCGTACTCGCGGGGCCGGGAGTCGGCTCGTGCGGCGTCCGGTCTGATGTATCTGCGGGCAAAGTCCTTGGCCCGCCTTCTCCAGATCCGGGCGCCTGCAGGCAGCAGCCGGGTGTCGTGCTCCCAGATGGTCATCTCCCGGTTGTCCATGAGCAGCTTCCCGAAGAAATCGAGATGTTTCGATGCATTCACCGGGCGAAGGGCATCCACTCTTGCCTGAAAATCGAGATTTTCCCGCCTCATCAGATCTCCCCCCTTGCCGCATCGGAGATAAAGGCCTCAAGATAGTTCCGCGAGCCTGCCGCTGACTTGAGCACGATTGCATCGCGCAGCCTCTTTTCCATACAGTAGTCTTCCATATAGCCATAGCCTCCGAATACCTGCAGGGCATCGGTGACCGCGGAGAAAGCCCAGTCTGTCGTCATGAGCTTGGCAATGGCGCACCGGCGCAGAAAATCGGTGTTCCCACCGGCAAAACTACATGTCTGAACGAGAAGCGCGAAGGCGGCCTCGACCCTGGCCTCAGAGAGTGCCAGGAGCTTCCTGACCGCCGGATGCTCCTCTATCATGGCGCCTCCCTGGTAGCGGGTAGCCGCATACTCGCGCGCAGCCTTCAGGGCACCCGATGCGTTCCCTGCAGCCATGGCCGAGATGCCGAGCCAGTGGAGACAGAGTGCCTGTCCCATCAGGGGAAAGTCGTCAGCCGGCAAGAAGCGGCACTCTGAAGAAACCTCCACATCCTTCAAGATAAGATGACTGAGCCTGCAGGCCCGAATGCCGGTCCTCCCGCCGATGTCCTGAAGCTTCAACCCTGTTGCATCTGCAGGTACCAGAAGGCATCCCGTATCCTCTTTCCCGCTGCGGCCTTCGATCCTGCAGAAAACCAGGAAGGCGTCCGCCTTTTCCATACTGTAGACAAATGACTTGGTCCCGGTGATCGCCCATCCCTTCTCTGTAGGAAGGGCACGGGTGCCGATGCCATCATCAGGTCCACGGCCCTGCCCGAGGACGGCCCGGAAACCCGGGAGCGTATGCCCTTCCTGCAGCGCGGCAGCCACCCGGACCGGAGGCTCAGGAAAGCTGCCTTTTGAAGAGGTGATGATGCGCGAGGCAAGCCCCTGCACATGGAGATTCATGGCGATTCCCGGGCACGCCTCGGCCACGACCGACAGGAGTATAGCCGAGAGCCTCACCCCTTCGGGATTGTCAGCAGAGGTGCCCCAGATGCCGTATTCAAAGCCCGGCATCCCTGAATGAGGGGATGCCGCGAGCCCAACCTCGAAGGCTGTATCCAGGATTGAGGGCACCATGCCGAGGTCGCCGTCAGGGGCGTTGTCCCCGAACAAGGGCTGAACGCTCTTGCGCACAAACGACCGGGTGAGCTCCACAAACTCCCGCTCCCCTTCCCGGGCATACAGAGAAAGATCCATGGAAACCTCCCCGTTTCATATCCACAAACACAGGCGCCGGGAACAGCCATCGCCCACCCCCCGGAAAAACCGCTCTGCAGAGCGGGCCCGGTCTCTTTTTTAAGACAGGGGCGTGAGGTGTTCCATGCGTCCTTGTAAACATGAAATGTTACATTTATAATACTATCATACAATCATGCATTATCAAAGAGGAGGGTTCGATGGCGGATGCACAAAAGGACGATTTCTTTGCCGGTGTAGAACAGGTCGATGTGTGGGCTGCCGGGCAGAAGGTCAAGCTCCCCATTTTCTATCGCGACGCCAGGGCTTTTCTGGCCGTATTCCCGGCCAATCTCCTTGCCGTGAAAAAGCTGCTTCCCGATCCCCGGTTCACACCCGCGCAGATCTTCCCGGGTGTGGGGGCCGTGGGCCTGGCATGTTTCGAGTACCATGACACCGATATAGGCCCCTACAACGAATTCGCCTTCACGGTTGTGCTCAACAATCCCCACATTATGCCTCTGCCGGGTTATAACCTCATGCGCCAGCTCATCCAGTTCAACTTCTATCCCTATATCTTTCACCTCCCCGTGACCACCGAGGCGGCCCTGAGGTGGGGGATCGATTTTTCGGGCTTCCCGAAGTTCCTGGCTTCGATCGATTTCACGGATTCCGGCGACTGGCTGAGCTGCGAGCTCAAGGAGGGCGAGAGGCTGATCTGCCGCCTCAGGGGCCGGAAGATTTCCACCCCCATGAACAAGGTGATGAAATTCCTCATCCGGCTCTACCAGTTCAGACAGCCCCAGTTCACGGAGTTCAAGATGAATGCCCGAAGTCTCGGGATATCCTTGAACCCGAAGGACGTGGAGCTCGAGATCGGAGGCGTGCATCCCATTGCCCGTGAGCTCTCGCACCTCCTGCTTATGCGGAGACCTGTGACTTACTTCCTCCTGCCGAGTGTCCAGTTCATCCTCTACGGCCCCGAGAACCTCTCTTTGCCGCTCATCAACTACCTCTTCCAGCAGGGGATGCGCATCCCCCTGGACCACCTGAGGGAAAAACCGGAGAAAGAGGAGAAAAAGCGGGAAAAAGAAAAGAAGGCGTCAAAGGAAAAAGGGCGCTCATGATAGCAGCGGTCGCCGGGAGAAACAGGTCCCGGAGCCATCGGGAGAGAAAAGACCGCCTTTATATGCCGTGGAACCTGAAGAAGGGCCACAGCACTCCAGCAATAAACATATGAGGTCCCGGTGTCCAAGGAGGGCAGGCGTCTCGCCTCACAGGACCATCTCGATCAGCCGGGGGCCTTGTTCGTCCAGGGCACGGGAGAATTCCCTTGCCAGGTCCTCTGCGGTTCTCACCGACACCGAGGGCACCCCCATGCTCTCACCCGCCCTCACCCAGTCCACCCCGGACAGGTCCGTGAGCCTTGAAGCCGCGGGGCCGGGCTGGAACACCCCCAGCCTCCCGAGCTCGAGCTTGAGAATGTCGTAGCTGCGGTTGGAGCAGATGAGTGTGATCACGTTCAACCGCTCACGCGCCTGGGTCCACAGGGCCTGCAGGGTATACAGGGCGGCTCCGTCCGCCTGGAAGTTGATCACCTGCCTGCCCGGACAGGCAATGGCGGCGCCGGCCGCGCATGGCGGACCCTGTCCGAGCGACCCTCCGGTCAGCGTGAGAAGGGTGAACGGCCGTGAGCCGGCTGTCAGGGGATGATACATCAGGCTGTTCGTGATCGCCTCTTCCACCACAATGCACCCTTTAGGCTGGAGCGCGGCCAGGATAGCGCAGATCTTCTCGCCGCTGAGCGGACCTGTGGGCAGATCCATGCGCGCCGGCCGGGCCAGGCAGTCTTCAGGGGCAGCAGGCGGCGCCTTGAGCTCTTCTGCCAGGGCTTCCAGAGCCTCACCCGCGTCCCGGCCCTCTTCCGTGAGCATGATGGTCTGACTGTCTTTGCCCACCAGCTCGGCAGGAACGTTCGGATAGCCGAAAAAGGAAACCGGCCTCTGCGCGCCCGCAAAGACCAGCAGGTCGTACCGGGAGAGCTGGTCAATAGCCATCTCCGATAGATAGTGAATCCTGGGCACATCGGGCAACCCTGCTCCCCGCTCCATACGGGCCGGGAAGGCCTCGGCCAGCAGGTCGCACCCGGCGGCAGCCCTGATCCTGGCCGCTGTCAGGAGCCCCTCGCGCCGTAAGGTTCTGCCCCCAAGCACAAGCACGGGCCGCTCCGCCTTCTTGAGCCCCGCAGCCGCCCTTTCGATCATCCCGGCATCTACGGATGCGCACTCAGGAGTACCGGCGTCGGTACGGTATTCAGGCACCTCTTCAAGCTGGAGATCGTAGGGGAGGATCAGGGTGGATATCTGACCCTGCCCGGCCTTATAGACGGCCTCCGTCGCGTCCTTGAGGATGTCCGCCGTGCGGGCCGTGGTCCTCTGCCAGCCCGAGAAGGTTCCCGCAAGGGCCTCGATGTCCATGGCCAGCGGGGGATCATATTTCCGGTGCCAGGTGGCATGCTCGCCCACCACTACAAGCATGGGCGTCCGTGCTCTGCGGGCGTTGTGAAGGTTGGCGATCCCGTTTGCCAGCCCCGGTCCCAGGTGCAGGAGCACCATGGCGGGCCTCCCGGTCATGCGACCGTACCCGTCGGCAGCACCCGTGCATACCCCTTCGAACACGCACAAGACCGGCCTGATACCCCCGATTGCGTCCATGGCCTCCACCAGGGGCATCTCGGTGGTGCCGGGGTTGGCGAAGCACACATCCACGCCAAGCTGCGCAAAGGTCTTGACCAGGGTATGGGCTCCCTTCATTCCGTGCCCCTTTCCGCCTCAGAAGCGGCATACGTGTCATTGACCACATACAGCGGTTCCAGGCCCTTGAGCACCCGGGCGATATTAGCGGCGGCCATGGTGATGATCCTGCCCGCCGCCTCGGTGGACACCCCGGCCACGTGGGGCGAGAGCAGGAGATTGTTCCCGGCCGCTTTCAGCAGAGGGTTCTCCGCGGGGAGCGGCTCGCGGGAGAACACATCCACTGCGGCCCCGGCGATCCGTCCCTCCTTGAGGGCTCGGGCCAGGGCGTCTTCATCCACGAGCTCTCCGCGGGCTACATTGATGAGATATGCACTCGGCTTCATGAGTATGAGCTCCTCGTCTCCGATCATGTACCGGGTGGCTTCGGTCAGGGGTGCATGGAGGCTCACGATATCGGACTGGCTCATAAGGTCGTGGAACGGGGAATAGACCGCTCCGAACTCAGCCTCTTCCTCAGCGGAAAGCCTGACGATATCGAAATAGAGCACCCGGGCAGGCGCAAATGGCCTCAGCCGCAGGCTCACGGCCCGTCCGATCCGGCCGAAGCCGACAAGGCCCCAGATCTTTCCGGCGAGCTCGGATGGATTGAGCGAGAGCTGCTCCCACCTGCCCTCCCGCATGCCCTGATTGGCTGCGGACAGCTTTCTCAGCAGGCTCAGGCCGCAGGCCAGGGTGTGCTCGGCAACGCTTGCGGTGTTGGCGCCCGGCGTGTTGGCGACAGGGATGCGGCGCCTGGTGCATGCATCGACGTCGATGTGCTGATAGCCCACACTCGGCTGCTGGATGAGCTTGAGCACGAGCGCCTTTTCGAGGAGATCGGATGATATCGGGCACTGGAATGTGTAGTCACCCATGACCGCGTGGGCGCGTGAGAATGCCTCCGAGAGCTCCTCGCGGCTCATCCCGCCTCCTGAGACCACCTCGAAGTCCGGCAGATCCGGTGTCTGCATGATCAGTGCCTTGACCAGATCCGCCGGAAGCGGTGCCAGAGACAGCACTACAGGTTTCATACGATCCACCTCCTCCCTTTATAAAATAAAAATACCGTCAATGGCTGGGAAAAACCAGTGTCTTTCCCTCCCGGATCAAGAAGACCGTTTCAAAACATCTCCCGCCCTGCTGATGGCGTCCTGCACGGAATCCGCCTGTCCCGATCTTCGGGCAAAGGCCAGGTAGGGTACGATGACGCTGTTCTTGTCACCGAAGGTGCCGTCGTAGGTCACGTTGACCACCGGCACCCCGGTGAGCCGCTCGATCCTGCCCGCCATTGCCTCGGTCACCAGCGCGGGGCAGCAGAATGCGGGGTTGACATGGATGAAGAGCGCCACATCCGGGTAGTATTTCCGGATGTAATAGGTCTTGAGGATGTTGTCCATGGTCTCCCCGCTGTGCTCGCTTCTTAAGCGGTATGGCGCCAGGATGTCCGCGACGGGATCGTTGAACTCGTGGTCGGGCTCGCGGAGCACCTGCTGGAAATGACGGTAATACTTCTTTTCCAGCGCGGTCAGCGCCGAGAGCACGGCCCGGCAGGAAAAGCTCCGTACGTATTTGCCCTCGTTGAACCATTTTTTGAAATAGGGGCGGGACACCATCTTGGCATAGCTGCTGTAGGGGGTGGTGATCACCTCGCCCCCGCACGCCTCGACAAACGAGATGAGGCCCTGGTTCATGGCGTCGTTGTCACGCACGTACAGGTCCCCGAATATGGCCACCCGGGGCCGGGGCTCGGATTTGAGCGGTATGGCCCTAAGGCGGTCGACCACGGCCTTGAGGACGTCTTCGCGCGAGGAAAGGCCCTCGAATGCATCGACGAAGAGCTTGAGCGCGTCCTCGATCACCTCGTCCACACTGCCTGCATGGACCTCATACGGCCGCAGCCTGCAGGCAACCCTCCTGAGCATGCCCCCGAACATGAAGGCGAAGTAGGCATTTATCACGGCCTTGAGCGAGATGTCCAGAAACGATATATCGCCGCGGTAGACCTGTGCCCTGCTCATGGCCGGGCCGCTCTTGTTCAGGATATTCTTGATGTGGTGTGGGATGACCTTCAGATTGCAGGGGATTTCCCCGTTGCCCATCCACAGCATGCACCGGCCCGGGTCCAGATCGTTTTGGACGATGTAATCCATGAATTCCTGCGCCATGATGTTGATGGGAATGCACTGTCCGGTATTATGCCTGAGGCTCCTCTGCAGATCTGTGCCGGTCTGGTCCATGAGTCTGGCGTCGAGGCCTTCCCTTCGCAGCAAAGCGGCCAGAAGGCTGCAGGAGAAACGGTCCCAGTTTGGAATGATGATAGTCTTATCTTCGATTCTCTCCACCGGCGAGATAGACGAAAGTATGGTTGGGGGTGCCGAGTGCCTGCGTGAGAAATGATTCGTAAACGACCTCAAACCCGCCTCGATTCTGGTCTCGTAGCCCACGTTCGAATCGTGCTCGTCCAGCTGGAGGATCAGGTAGGGCTTGCCGCGTGAGTTCATGAGGTTCTTGAAGTACTCGGCGGCGAACGAGTCGGGCGAGCAGCGGAATGAGGTGACGAGCACCGGATACACGCCCTCCATCCCGGCCACGATATCGGCTGTTCGCAGAATGTCGGCTGCGTGCTTCCAGGGCAGATCGTCCAGCAGCTCTTTCAGCGAAGCATCGGCTGTTTCCTGCACGGGGATCATGTCTTGGAAATAGACCGGGACGCCGTGGGAGGCAAAGATGTCGATGATGCCCTTGTTCATGGATGGGTCGAGCACGGTATAGGGCCTGCCCAGCAGCACCACCTGAATGCCTCGGGCCTTTGCCCTCTCGTGCGCGCACAGCTCGATCAGGGCCTTGCCGGTCTGCTCACGGAAGGCAAGGGCGCTATCATAGGCGTGCGATACCTCCCGGTAGGAGATTCTGCGGCCCAAGATTTTCTTGAGCATGGCAAAGAGCTCGAACTTGGTGCGAAGGCCGCTGTAGAGATAGCGGACCAGGGGAGAGAGGACCCTGTGCTCTTTCTCGCCCATCGCGGCCCCGGCAAGGCTCGGCGCATACTGGGTGTAGTAGCAGTACTGACGTCTGGCCGGGGTGTCTTGGTTGCGCTCCTCGAAGTAGAACGGGACAAAGACATAGTCACACTTGTCCAAGAGATATGCGATGTGGCCGTGCAGTGCAGTCAGGGGTGCGCAGAACTCGGCGCCCGCCAGATGCCTGCCCTCTTTCAGAGCACCCCGGAAACCCCGGCTCGTAACGGTCTTGATGGAGAGCAGATCGAAGAAGCACTGCCAGAACTCCAGGTCGTCGAACAGGTGGAGCGCAGCCGGGATGCCGATTGTAACACCCCGCCCGGGACGGCCCCGGCGAGAAGGATAGGCCTGGACCTTCTTGCGCTGCTTGAGCAGATCAAACCCGGAACGGTCCGGATCCACCCGCTTGCCGGTCTCGTAGTCCCTGCCGCACAGGAACCCGTAGGCGACGCTCCTGCCGTCGATATCCGCCACTGTGATCTTGCAGCTGTTCGTGCAGAGCGTGCATACCTCGGTGCGGACGGGGATCTGGCGCCGGTACAGGTCGAGCCCGGCAAAGGCGCTCTGTTCGACTCTCTTTTCGAGCATCATGAGGGCCACTCCCATGGCGCCCGTCAGGTGGCAGAACTTCGAGACGATGATCGGCCTGCCAAGTCTGTGCTCGAACGCCGCCACCAGGGCCTTGTTCTTCGCGGTGGCGCCCTGGAACAGGATGGTCCGGCCGATCATCCCCTCCACGGCGACCTTGGTCAGGTAGTTCTCGCACACCGAGTGCAGGGCCGAGGCCAGAACCTCGTCGGGCGAATACCCTTCCGAGAGGCAGTAGTTCATGTCCCGCTCCATGAACACCGTGCACCGGTCGCTTGCACGAGGTGCCCTCACGCCCAGGGTACGCTCCGCATACTCGCTCAATGGGCAGTTCATCTTCCGGGCCTGCTCCTCGATGAAGCTGCCCGTGCCTGCCGCGCAGACCGTGTTCATGACCGAAAAGTTCACCTGCCCGTCTTTGAGGGTGGTGAACTTGGAGTCCTGCCCGCCGATCTCGATGATGGTGTCGGCATCGGGATTCAGCTCGCATGCGGCCTTTGCGTGGGCGGATATCTCGTCAACCACCATGTCGGCGCGGATGATCCCGCCGATGAGCTTCCTGCCGGAGCCTGTTGTCCCGCTGCCGAGGATGACGGGAGAGAACCCGTATCGGGCCCCGAGATCGCAGACAGCCTCGAACACCGCGCACACCGCATCCACCGGCCTGCCCGCCGTCCTGGTATACAGGCCTGCGAGCACGGTCTTCGAACCGTCCATGAGGACGGCCTTGGTGCTGGTGGAGCCGATATCGATCCCGAGATAGACACCGGCGGACTCTATGCCTGAAAGGTCTTCGTATACGTCCACCTCTACGGTGTCGGGAACTGTCCTGGTACGCACCCGGTAGTCGTAATGCTCGTGTGACGAGAAATCAGGGTAAGACGAACCGGCAAGGCAAAGGCCGTCAAAGGCGTACGCCCTCGATTCCTCCCGGGGAAGAATGAGGTCTTCGGTCCGTACAAACGACACAGCCGGCTCTTCCGCCCTTTCCAGCAACCGGATGGCTGCGCCCAGTGCCCCGTAGACATGCGAATACCCGTCAACCACGAACTCTCTTCCCACTATATCGCCGATGTGCTTCTGAACGGCCTTGTTTTTCGACACCCCTCCGCAGAAAACGACCGGCCCCTGGATATCCCTGCCGGCGAACAGGGTGTCTGCAATGTTCCTGGCAAGACCCCGGCACAGGCCGTCGCAGATCTCAGAGAGCGAATATCCCTCCTGCTGCGCATGGATGATGTCGGTCTTGGCGAACACGGCACACCGTGATGCGATCATTGGGACCTGCCCGCGGTTTTCCAGCGCCAGGCGGCTCAGTTCCTGAGTACTCTCAAGGCTCAACCTCACGGCCTGCTGATCGAGAAAGCTCCCGGTACCGGCCGCGCACGAGGTGTTTGTCCTGCTCGAAATATAATTGCCATTGCTGTCTAAGAGGATGAGCGAGAACTTCTCCGCGCCTACCTGGAGGATGGAGCGGACCCCGGGATGAAGGCGCCTGGCCGCTGAAATTACGGCCACCTGGTTGTCAACCCGTTCACTGAAGCGGACTAAAAATGGGGTCGATGAGGTGACGGCAACAATGAACTCCCCCTGCAGATCGATCGAGCCGAGCATTTCTGCAAGGGTTTCCCGTATCCTCCCCCGATGGATGCGATAATCGATAGCGGCGATCTCACCCCCGGGCCCGAGCACTGCCAGCCCAACAGACACAGAGCCCGCATCGATGCCGATGACGATATTTTTCACGATTTCCCCCTCACTGCCCGTTTTCGGAAGGCCGCTCCGGATAAGGGACTCATCTTGCGTTCCCCGTGGTCCGGAACCCAGCCCAGATAGTTTTACATTTCTTTTACAAACAGTATACCATGCACCTGAAAATTATCAAGCAGGGTCATCACGATCGTTATGAGGCAGGTCCCCCATCTTTCGGGGTTCAAGTTTCAACATATGACACCGAAAATGTCACATGCTGAGGCCACACCTCTATGCTTCGCTGAGGAAGAAATGCCGAGGCTCCCCTGAGAGGAAAAATCCTGTTATAATGAGATCATGAATGTCATGACCGAAATCGAGCAGAGGGTATTGGAGGTCAGGGATGAAATGATCAGGCTCAGGCGGGATTTTCACCGTCATCCCGAGCTGGGCTTCCATGAGAACCGCACGGCTCGCATCATTGCGGGCTACCTCCGGGACTTGGGCCTGGAGGTCCGTGAGGGCGTGGGGAAAACAGGCGTAGTGGGCGTGCTCCGTGGAGCGGCCCCGGGAAGGACCCTGATGCTCAGGGCGGATATGGATGCCCTGCCCATTCAGGAACGATCTCAAACGCCCTATCGTTCGACCAATCCCGGGGTCATGCACGCATGCGGGCACGACGGCCACATGGCGATCCTCCTGGGTGCGGCCCGTGTTCTCGCCGGCATGAAGGGGCGCCTGCGAGGGCAGGTCAAATTTGTGTTCCAGCCCGCTGAAGAAGGGGCCGGCGGAGCGCGGGTGATGATCGAGGACGGGGTTTTGGAAAACCCGGGCGTGGATGCCGTCTTCGGCCTCCACCTCGTCACCGCCCTTCCCTGCGGGACACTGGGCTGGGGCAAGGGCCTGATCATGGCTGCCATGGATTCGTTTGACCTCAAGGTCACGGGCAGGAGCGGGCATTCATCCATGCCCGGAGAAGGCGTCGATGCCATCAGGGCAAGCGCCCGTATCATTAGCGAGCTCCATGAGCTCAACACGGCAACCGGTGGGTCGGGCCCCTCGTCGCTGATCAACATCGGCACCATCAGAGGCGGTGAGGCATCCAATGTCATCGCCGAAGAGGTGGAGCTCAGCGGAACCGTGCGGAGCCTGAATCCGGAGGCGAGAGCATCCATGAAAGACGCGATGTTAAGGATCGCGGGCAGGGTCGCCAGAGAGTTCGGGGCGGGATTCGACCTGGACTACCGGGATGGATACCCTCCGGTGGTGAACGACGGGGAGATGACCGATCTCCTCATCCGGGCGGCCGGCGACATGCCGGGGGTCGACGGGCTTCTGGAGCTGCCCCCTCTCATGGCGAGCGAGGACATGGCGTTCTACCTCAGAGAGGTGCCTGGATGCTTTTTCTTCCTGGGCGCGGGCAATCCGGGAAAGGGGCTTACCAGGCCCCTGCACAGCTCGGAGTTCGATTTCGATGAGTCCGCCCTGCCCGTCGGCGCCTCCCTGTTCGCCGGGCTGGCCGCGAATCTGCCCGGTATGGAGTGAAAGGCTGCTCGATCTTCGGCCTAAAAAAGCCCTTCTCCAACAAGGGCACCGATGAGGGGAGCTCATACAAAACTTAAAGGAGTGTCATCTTCAAGGAGAGCCGGCTTGCCTCCCCTCCTGATCGTCTGTATGGACCCCAAAAAGAGCAAGCCCTGGCCCTGGCTTCACGCAAGAAATCCTTTTACTAGGATGTGACCCTTCCCTCCAAGTCATCTGAATCAGGCTCGGAAGGAGGGCTCATGAAAAACCGCCCCCGGTTCAGGCCGGATATCCCACCGGCATGATCAGCAGTGGTTCGTGCACTGCCGGGATATCCATGGTCCTCACTACGTCCCTGTCGATGAACGCGCCCACGATTCCCGCCGCCAACCCCAATGCATGGGCCTGGAGAAAGATGTTCTGCGCCGTGTGTCCTGCTTCGATCATGGCATAGCGCATCCCCCTCTGGCCGTACTTGCCCGTCACCCGTGCGTACTCCGAGCAGATCGTGATCACAACCGGGGCGTTTGCCAGCCACATCTGAGAGAGTGACGCCCTGCCGAGGTCCATCCTGATATCCTTCTCGCTGATCCGGTCGAGGCCGTGGACCGCGGGCCGGTATCGATGGATCCCCGCCTCCAGCTCTTCCACGGTGCCCGATCCGGTGACCGCGTAGATCTCGATTGGGTAGAGCGCCCCTGCCGATGGGACGGACCGCAGGCCGCCAGCCTCTTCCGTTATGCCCTGGGCGGCCCAGAGGATCTGTGAGAGAAAAGAAAGGCTCACCGGTTTTTGAGAAAAGGACCTCACCGACCTCCGGCCGCAGATGGCCTGTTCTACGGAAATATCACCCTGCAGCTTCGGATCGGGCAGTATCATGGCTCTCTCATCTCCACCTGATTCACGGAGCCCTTCACGCTGCACACGCCTGCATGCCCTGCCGCATCCTGCCTTTGCTTATGCGGGTACCTGCAGGGAAGAATACCCGGGTGTGCGGTCACTGCTCTTTCTTCGAGCTGCCGTTTGCAAAGTTCATCCATTTTTCGGTCAGCGCCTTGAGCTGCGCATCCACGAGCTGGTTGATCGTCCCCTTTTCAAAGGTTCCGTCCGCCTGCCGCACACCCGCCTTCATGCCGGTGAGGATCTCGATGCCCTCGTCGATCGTGTTGATGCTCCATATCTTGAAGTCACCCCTCTTCACCGCGTCCACCACCTCGTCCTTGAGCACGAGGTTCCTCACATTGTTCGCAGGGATCACGACCCCCTGCTCGCCGGTGAAGCCTTTTTCCTTGCACACTCCGAAGAACCCCTCGATCTTTTCGTTGACACCTCCGATGGCCTGGACCTCGCCCTTCTGATTGACCGAGCCGGTGACCGCGATGCCCTGCTTGATGGGCACCCCCGACAGGCCCGAGAGAAGCGCATAGAGCTCTGCGCACGACGCCGAGTCGCCCTCGATGCCCGAATAGCTCTGCTCGAATACGAGACGCGCCGAGAGACTCAGGGGCTTGTCCTGGGCATAGCGATGGGCCAGATATCCCGACAGGATGAGCACGCCCTTGGTGTGGATCGGACCGCCCAGCTTGGCCTCGCGCTCGATGTCGATGAGGCCCTCTCTCCCGAGCCCGATGCTCGCCGTGATCTTGTTCGGCCTGCCGAACATGATGTCGCCCAGGTCGATGATGGAGAGTCCGTTGACCTGCCCTGTTTTCTCTCCCTCGATGTCGATCTTGATCGTGCCCAGGCTGATCATTTCCCTGAGCTTCTCCAACAGAAGGCTCGAACGGGTGAACCGCTGCTCGATGGCCTCTTTCACGTGCGCCACCCCTACCAGGGGGGCGCCTTCCGAGGCGGCATAGAAGCTTGCCTCACGCACGATATCCGAGATGTCGCCGAAGCGCGTAGAGAGTTTGTGCTGATCGGATGCAAGACGGCTGCTGTGCTCAACCACCTTGGCAATGGCATATTTGTCGAGATGCTTCAACTGCTCCTCGTTGCAGATGCTGCAGATGAACGATCCGTAATGCCTCATGTTTTCTTCGCTTCTCTCCATCACGGTATCGAAGTCGGCCTTGACCTTGAACAGGTCACGGAAGTCGGGGTCGAGCTCGAAAAGCCGGTAATAGAGCCACGGCTCACCGATGAGCACGACCTTGACACGCCAGGGGATGGGCTCGGGCATGAGCCATCGGGTGGTCATGTATCCCAGCCGCTCGGCAAGCTCTTCGATGGTGATCTCGCGGTTGCGGATCGAGCGCTTCAGGCTCTCCCAGGAAAAATAATTCCTGAGCACGTCCTCGATGGGCAGGATCAGATAACCGCCGTTCGCCCGGTGGATCGATCCGGCCCTGATCATGGTGAAGTCGGTGAACAGAGCACCCAGCATGGCCTCCTTCTCGATCCTGCCGAAGAGATTGTAGTATGATGGATTGAGCTCCATGATAATGGGCACGCCTTTCAGATCCGTGTTGTCCACCACCACATTCACCCGGTATTTCCGGAACCGGAAGTCGTCTCTGGGCAGCAGAGGGAGCCCCGAGGGCATCCCCGGCGGCACGATCTGCTTTTCTTCATCCGAGCGGAACAGCGACAGGTTGTCCAGGATGTCGGTGCGCATGTCGTCGAGATAACGCATCACCTCGGGCATGTCGCTGAAGTCTCTCCTCAAGTCCTCCAGGAGATTGTCCAGGGTGTAGGACGCGATCTCCCGGTCGAGGGCCTCCACCATGTCCTGGGTCTGCCTCTCCATGGCGATCATCTGGCGGCCGGTTTCCTTCATCTTTTCGTTGATGGTCTTCTGCTTGCGTCTGATGGAGTTCTGCTCCTTTTTATCCAGAGACCGGAACTCCTCCTCGGTGAGCGGCCGGTTGTCCTTTATGGGGATGGTCACCAGTCCCATCGGGGTGGGCTGGATGATAAATCCCTGCTTCTGTGCCTGCTCGTTGATCTTGGTGATCAGGTTTTCCTTGCGCTGCTGGATCTCCTTGATGGTGTCGCTCCTCCTGGTTATGTATTCCTCGCTCTCGAAGGCCTTCTTGATGTTTTCCCGGGCAGCATCTATGAACCGGTCGACCTGTTTCTTGAACACCCTGCCCCGTCCCGCAGGCAGAGAGATGGCCCTGGGACGGTAGCTCTCCTGAAAGTTGTTGACATAGCACCAGTCGGGAGGAGTGGGCTTGCCCTTTGCAATCTCCTCCAGATACCGTTTCACCGCGGTTTTCTTGCCCGTGCCCGGAGCCCCGGACACGTAGATATTGAACCCCTTGTTCGAGATATCCAGCCCAAACTGCAGCGCCTTGAGCGCCTTGGTCTGGCCGATGATCGACTGGAGGGGTGTAATGCTCATGCTGTCCGCGCATCCGAATATATCCGGATCGCAGCTTGTCTTGAGTTTGTCCGGTGATAATGCTTCAACCATATCTTCATCCCCCTTCATCCCGCCTCTTTTCCCTGCCGCCAGGCAGCAAAAAAACCTGCTGTTCCTGACGCAATCACCCGGGCATGGAAAAATCGACTTAAAAAAACGGGTTGGTATAATAATAAAATATTGGATGTGCGTTCAAAGGCAAGGCGCCCTCACCAAGGCCCTTTACACATCCCCTGCCCGTGCTGTATGCCTTGTGAATTCGGAAATGAGGACTTACCATGAATACCAGGATGTATGACTATCTCAAGGGATACCGATTTTTCGCCCAGGTGGCGGACAGGATCGAAGATCTCGGCGCGAGGGAAATAGCCTCTCTGGGGGCAAGCGAGGTCAAAACCACCTTCCGGGGGCTCTATTTCAACGCCGACAAGGCGACCCTGTACCGCGTCAATTACCTCTCGAGGATCATCACGCGGGTGCTGGCCCCGCTCATCAGCTTCGACTGCCACGACACCAAGTATCTCTACAAGATGGCTCGCTGCATCCCGTGGCCCGAGATCTTCGGTCTGGACAAGACCTTCATGGTGAACTCCAATGTCTCGCACAGCCGGATCACCCACTCCCAGTATGCCGCCCTGGTGCTCAAGGACGCCATCGTGGATACCTTCAACGAATGGTGCACCCGCAGGCCCAACGTGGAAAGGATCAAGCCCGATGTGGTATTCAACCTTCACATCGCCAACAACAAGGCCACCATATATCTTGACACCTCCGGGGGCTCGCTGCACCGCAGGGGCTACCGCAAGCACGCCATGGACGCCCCCATGCAGGAGACCCTTGCGGCATCCATCATCCAGCTCAGCGGCTGGCAGGGCGAAACGCCCCTGTATGACCCCATGTGCGGCTCAGGAACGCTCCTGTGCGAGGCCTTGATGCACTACTGCAGAGTGCCGGCCGGATATCTGCGCACCACCTTCGGCTTTGAGTATCTCCCGGATTTCGACCGCGAATTGTGGAACAGGATCAAAAAGCAAGCCGACAGCGAGATCAGGGAACTCCCCCAGGGCCTCATTTCGGGCGGCGACTCTTCCGGTGAGTCGGTCGCCGCGGCCAGGGTCAACTCCGGAAGGCTTCCCGGCGGGAAAAACATCGTACTATACAAAAGGCGTTTTCAGGACATCGCCGGGCTTCGGAACACGACCATCGTCACCAACCCGCCCTATGGTCTGCGCCTGAACAAGATGCAGGACATGGCCGCGTTCATGAAGGAGTTTGGAGACTTCCTCAAAAAGAAGTGCACCGGCTCAAAGGCATATGTCTACTTCGGCGATCGCAGCCTCATCAAGTCGGTGGGCCTGCGCACCACGTGGAAGCGGCCTCTGAAAAACGGCCCCCTTGACGGCAGGCTCGTCGAGTACAAGCTCTACTGACAGGCGCCAGCCCCCTGTCTGAGCATCGTCCCAACAGGCACACGTCTTCCCTCCGGCCAGACCGGACCGGCAAACATGGGCGAATACCCGGCCCCAAGGCGCAACCCCTCCTTATCCTCGCCGCCTGAAAAAGGCGGCGAAGCCGGCGGGAAGAGTGCTCACCCCGGCACTGGAAGAAGCGGGCAGCCGGTGTTTTCACGGGGCTTTCCCGAAGGAGTGGGTTATTCGATGATCACATCTGCGGCTGCTATGATATCAGAGGGGATCGTGATGCCTGAGGCCTTTTCCACCTTCCGGTTCACGATGAGCTTGATCTCCTTATTCGTAGCCATCTCTATTGAGGAAGGCGGCGTGCCCCTAAGGATCTTCAGGGCGGCATAGGCGCTCCACCGGCCCTGCTCCTCAGGGACGTTGGAGGCGCTTAAGAGTGCGTACGGCGCCACCCACTCATAGAGCGCCCCGGTGGGGATCTTTGTGTTCTTCAGCACGAAATCCTCGGCCTGTGCATGGTCCCAGCCCTTTATCCCGGCATTGTTCCCCACGATGAACATGTCCAACTTGGACTGAAGCTCGATGAATTTATCCTTCCATTCCGCAAAGTCTTGGACAAAGAAGGTCTGGATATCAAGCCCGAATATCTTTTTGTATACCTCGACCTCTTTCTGGTCGGTGTACTCACTGGCAGAAAGGTATCCTAATCTCCTGCCCGGGGTGATGGTCTGCAACTTTTCCAGGATCTGCCGTATGCCCGACATCTCGATCATGCCCGTGGTATTCTCGTAGGGATATCCGTAGTTCGAGCAGTCCCAGTTTACCCCGCAGAACACGATCGGTATGGAGGAATTCTTGTAGTAGGGCGCAACGACATAGAGCGATGCATTGTCATCAGCGGCAATGACCACGTCGGGCTTGAACTCTTCGATCAGGGCCTTTGCCTCCAGGGCCTTGTTCTCCTTGAATTCGGTGGATGCGTTTCTCTTGGTATCCATCCGGAAGATCCGAAAGTCTATGCCCTTGCCCTCGATGACCTCCTGTATGCCTGAGGTGAGTCCGTCACTCCAGGCATAACCCTCGTGATACGAATCAATGAAAAGCATTTTTTTCCCTTTGAGATCCTGGGCAAAAACACCCGGTGCGGCAAGGGTGATACAGATGATACAGACTACGGACTTCAGTGACGTGATCATATGCTCCCTCCCTCAATAATTTTATCAAACACTCAAATTCTTAAAAAAATTAATGTGAAAGGAGCATAAGTCAATAGCTGCCGATTTCTCAGCCGGCTTTCCCGCTCCCGGCGCATTACATGCCGTCAAGCTCGGCGCCTTCATTACAGAGGCATACCCATTACCCGGGTTGCGGCCATCATAAGCTGGTGAGAGTACCGGCCTTCAGCTCCTCAATGCCGGCGATGCTGTTTACGATATTTTCCCTGAGCTTGATGTTGTACTGCGAAGTAATGGCGATCTGCTCCATGATGGGAGATCCCCCGCCGTGATAGTTGCCGTAGTTCATGGGCCCGGCGAATCCCGAGCACGAGTAGTCGATGTAGAGCATCCAGAACTTGATCTGGTCCTCGATCGGGACATCCGGGTTGCGCATGAGGTACTTCTCAAGCAGGGGCTTGAGCTCGGGGTCGGTGAGGTCGCCCTCGTTGGGGAAGGTCGCCGGCAGGCCGCCTGCGATGCTGCAGAGCATCTCCTGCTCCTTGAACACCGCCTCGCCCGTGAGGCATCTTCCGACGTTTGCATAGATAGAGTTGGGGATGCAGCTTCCCGGGCCATAGGGCACCGAGCCCATTCCCGGTATGTACACCTCGGGCTTGCCCAGGGCTGAAGCCGTGTAGCCTGCTGCATAGCCCAGCTCGGTGATTTTGATGAACTCCGAGAGCATCTCCCGGACATGCGAGGTCTTCCGGATCCCGTTGTGCCGCGCGGCGAGCGACGCCATGCCGGTGAGGACATCGCCGATAGCGGGCTTGCATCCCGAGTAGCTGTGCCGGTGGAACAGGGCGAACAATAGGGCGCATACGCCGCCGTGGTCGTTCTCGCCGCAGAGGAACACCCGCTCCCAGGGCACGAAGACATTGTCGAAGATGAGGTAGGAGTCTGTGTATCCGCCCACAAATCCTTTCTTATAATACTTCCGTCCGCGGAAGTTGTGGATGGACAGGACCTGCTTGACACCCTCGTGATCTGCCGGGATAGCGAAGGCCACGGCATACTCCTTCTCGTCCGGGCCGAGCGCCCGGGTGGGAATGACCATGATCTCGTCTGCAATGGATGCCTCGGATATGTGCAGCTTGCATCCCCTCACCACGATGCCGTCGCTCTTTTTTTCCACCACGTGCAGGTACATGTCCGGGTCTGTCTGCTGGATCGGCCTTTTCAGCCGCTCGCCCTTGACGTCGGTCTGGGCGCATGCGCCAACCAGGTCGCCAGTCTGGAAGTATTCGAGCCACTTCAGAAAATTCTTGTGATATTCGGTGTTGCCGCCGTTGGATCTGTCGGCCTCGAATGATACGGCGTTGACGGCATTCACCGCATCGATGCCCATGCAGCGCTGGATGCAGAAACCCACCTTGCGGCACAGGGCGCGGGTCATGTTCTGCTTCTTATGGAGATCGTCAGGGTTCTGGTGGATGTGGCAGAAGCGGTTGATGGTCTGACCGGTCAGGTGAGAGGTGGCGGTGCACAGATCCTTGAGCTCGGGGTCTCTGACCGCGTCGAAGGTGACCCCCATCACGTTGAGCGCCGGCTGCTGCAGCTCGTCGTCGCGGTCGATGCGCGACCCGTTGTAGTAGAGGTTCTTGCGCATTTTGCGAAGCCCCTCGATATACTGCTCCCGTGTTCTCATACTGTGCCTCCTTTGCTCCCGGGCCTGAAACCCGGCCGGTTCCTTCACCGCTTTAATGGTCATGTCTTTTTCTCCTCCAAAATACTGGTGTCTTCAAACGGCAGGATATCCTGCCCGGTGATGTGCAGGTGGAGAGAGACCTCTCCAGACTTTTTCCTGGCCCGTATGCCGTCGAGTATCAGATCGACCAGGGGGTCGATCTTGTCCATGAGGCTGCCCGGTGTCCCCTGCAGATGCCTGCGCGTGAAGAGGTGTTCGATGGTCCCCAGGATCATTGCCCTCACCAGGTACGGGTCGGCGTCCTTTCTGAACGTCCCTTCGTCGATGCCTTCCTGGATGCACGAGAGCAGCACCTGCGCAGCCTCGCGGACCACCTCGAACGCCCGGGTTTTCAGGAAATTCCGGTTGGTCTTGAGCTGGAGCATGATCAGGTTTGCGTATTCCGGGTTGTTCTCATAGGTGGTGACATACCCCTGCACGATGGCCCTGAGCTTGGACTCGGCGCCTCGCAGAAAAGGCATAACGCCCCGGATCTCACGGATGGATCTCTCGGTGATCTCCTCGGGGATCACGAAGAGCAGGTCTTCTTTGGTCTTGAAATACTCGTACACCGTGGCATCGGAAACCCCTGCCGCCTTGCTGATCTCTGAGATGGTCGCATCCTGAAAGCCTTTTTCCGCAAAGATCTTCAGCGCGCTTTCGATGATCCGCTCTCTCCGCTGTTCCTTCGGGCTCGTTCTCGCCATGTCATCCCCTCCTCATGTCTGGTATTTTCTTAAGTGGAAGGGTATTCACAGGCGGAAACGAAAAGCAATGGCCTGATTTCTCCCCATGGTTTTTCGGTCTGTCTCTGTTTCATAACCCTTATATATATCCTATCTTTGTTTTTGTCAAGTTAATATTGACTATAACTGTTTTATCGGCTATTGTTTGATGTGCATGACACAATTTAATTTATTATTATCAAAGCCCGGGTTTGATTCTGTTCCCTGTTTCATAGTTTCAGAATGTATAGAGGAAATATCAGGGCCGGAGGTAATCACAGGGCATTCTCAAGGGGTCTTCGGGAGACAACCCCATCGATAAGGAGCATGACATGGATAAAGTGAACTTTTCACTGGATGGAAAACTGGCGCTGGTGACCGGGGCGAGCAGAGGGATCGGGGAGGCCGTGGCGATCACCCTCGCGGATTACGGTGCCCGGTGCATCCTGGTGAGCAGGAAGGAAGAGGCATTGAAAAACGTTGCGGAAAAAATCGCCTCGCGGGGCAAAGAGGCCTGGGTGATGCCCTGTCACATGGGAGACCTCGAGCAGATGAGGCAGCTCTTCATGGCCATAGAGGAGCGGTTCGGCAGGCTCGATATCCTCATCAACAATGCGGCCACCAACCCCTACTTCGGCGAGATGCTGGGTGCGGATGAAAAGATCTGGGACAAGACCTTTGACGTGAACCTCAAAGGACCCTTCTTCATGACCGTCCATGCCGCGCGGCTCATGGCCCTTGCCGGAGGCGGCTCCATCGTGAACGTGTCGTCGATCAACGGGATCAGACCTGCACCGTTTCAGGGCATATACTCCATCACCAAGGCAGGGATGATATCCATGACCCGGGCCTTCGCCAAGGAGCTCGCCGGCAAGAACATCCGGGTCAACGCGCTTCTTCCCGGACTGGTTGACACACACTTCTCGAAGGCCATCATGGAAAACGAAGACATCCACGACCTGGCGGTCAAGATGATCCCCCTGGCACGGCACGCCCGGCCGCAGGAGATATCCGGCGCAGTCCTCTATCTCGTATCCGAAGCCGCCAGCTTCACTACCGGCGCATGCTTTGTGGTGGATGGAGGGGCGCTGGCCTGAAGACAGAGGGTGAGAGCTATCATGAACCATGTGTTCCGCCTCAAAGGGGAAAGCGGCATCGCCTTCGTTTTCCTTTCATAGAAGCGGTCTTTTCAAGGAAGGTTCAGATATGCGGCATGCGCCCGGATAAAAAGGAGAAAGGTCATGAACATCGATTCGATAAAGAAGGTGCTCATACTCGGCGCCGGCACAATGGGCCAGCAGATCGGCTTTGTCTGCGCCATGCACGGATATGGGGTAGTCCTGCACGACATTTCCGATGAGATCCTCGCCCAGGCACTGATATCAATGGAAAAACTCGGGCGTTCGTGGTTCGTCGCCACAGGCAGGATCACCGCCGACGAACTGGCAGAGGCCATGGGCCGCATCACCGCTACCTCCGACCCCAGAGAGGCGGCGTCCGGTGCGGACATTATCAGCGAATCCGTTCCCGAGATACCGGAGATCAAAGTAGAGACCTTTGCCCGGTTTCACAGGCTCTGCCCTGAGCATACCGTCTTCACCACCAACACCTCCCTGCTCATGCCCTCCAGGTTCGCCCATGCATCCGGCAGGCCCGACAGGCTGGCAGCACTTCACTTCCACGATGTCCGGACCACGAATGTGGTGGATGTGATGCCGCATCCGGGCACCGCTCCGGAGGTCACGCAACTCGTCCACGATTTCGCCGTGAGCATCGGGCAGATACCCATCATGCTGCACCGTGAGAACCATGGCTATGTGTTCAACGCCATGATCTCGAGCCTCATCCAGACCGCCCTGACGCTTGCTTCGCGGCAGGTGGCGAGCATAGAGGACATCGACCGGGCATGGATGGGAATCATGCACACACCCATAGGCCCCTTCGGGATCATGGACCAGATCGGGCTCAAGACGGTATGGACCATCACCGACTACTGGGCGCAGAAGAGAAACGACCCCCAGGCAAAGACGAATGCCAATCTCCTGAAAGCCTATGTGGACCGGGGCGAGTTGGGGCATAAGACAAAAAAAGGATTCTACTCATACCCGAATCCGGCCTATGCCCGGCAGGATTTCATCAGCGGAAAGCAGTCCGGCAACGCATGTACCCGGTAGTCCGCTCTCCAGCACGACATCAAGGCGCCCTTGCCCTATAGGGACCTCTTTAAAGCCTTCTCCTGTCTTGAACGGCCGGGTGCTACAGAGTGACCGCTGATTCCCGATATCCGTACCGGGATTTGTTCATCGGGAAAAGATGGAAGCCGAATGTCCAAATTTCACGGACGTCCCCTAACTTGAGGGCCGGGCTCCTTGCCCGTATCCTCATGTTAGGAGGCGGGTGCATGAGCGCTTCACAAGCCGAATCTCAGATGATGCAAATCCTCATCGGCGGGGCGTGCCTGGTCATTATCGTTGCAGGCATGCGGGCCATGGCCCATGTGCTGAACATCGTCTTTCTCGCCTGGCTCCTCGCATACGCCATTCTGCCCCTGCCCAACTGGATGATGCGCCACCGTGTTCCCGAGGCGCCGGCCGTGATCGGTACGCTTCTGATTGTCATCTTCGGGGGGATCGCACTCGCCGTTGTCATGAGCTATTCCATTGTGGGCTTGGGCCAGAGGCTGCCTACCTACGAAACCAACCTGGCAGACACCTATTCCGCCCTGGTCAACTATCTGGCTGCCCGGGATATCGACCTGGCCCAGGTCAGACCGCTGGAATGGCTCACTCCCTCGCGCGTAATCGGATATGCCCGCATGATTCTGGGCCAGATAGGCAACCTGCTCGGCAACACCCTGCTGCTCGTCCTGCTTGTAGCAATTCTGCTGTTCGAGTTTCTGGAAGAGGACAAGAGACTGCTGGAATCCCGCGCAGAGAAAAGGCCGATCATATCGATTTTCCAGGCAGCGAGCAGTGATGTTCAGGCATATGTGGCCGTCACGAGCACCACCGGTGCTGTGCAGGCCTTGACCAATATCATCCTGTATCTGGCCTTGGGCATCGACTTTGCCCTGACCTGGGGGATACTCTTCTTTTTCATGAACTTCATCCCGATTATCGGCGGTTTTATCGCGATCGTGCCGCCCGTGGCACTGGGTTTTCTGGAATCCGGGATAATGACCGCAGTGGCGGTCCTGGTCCTGTTCACAATCAACAACCTCCTGTGGGACAATGTCCTCAAGCCGAGGTTTATGGTAAAGGTCCTCGATATTCCCTTCCTGCTCATCATTCTCTCGATCATCTTCTGGTCGTGGGTGCTAGGCTCGGTGGGCACGATTCTGGCCGTACCGCTCACCATGGTGGTCAGGAACCTGTACTACCGGGATATCACCGGCCCTTCAAAGGAAGGGTGATCGGCTTTTCATGCCTTTCCCTGAACAAGGGCCTTAAGTTCGGCAAATCTTGATTAGGCGCCTGCGCGAGCCGTTGATGGACAATGCATGCCCCTATTCCGGGAGCATGTCTTCCGGCGGTTCCCCGTCAAAGTATTCCTGCTCGGTCAGAGGTTCCTCTTCGAAATACGGCTCTTCCCCGGAAAGGATATCTTCTTCCTGCTGATGATTGTCTTCCATAACAGGATCTAAAGGTTCCTGCCCGATCATCTCATCCCGGTCCATGAGCCCGTCATCCAGCACCGAGTATGACAACACCTGGAGAACCATGCGCCCGCCGTCGGCGTCGAGCAGGCCGCTGGCGCTCACCCTTGCACCGTCCAGGCCGGCAAGCTCGCTGCCCTTTTCGTCGGCCACCACCTCATAGACTTCACCGCTGTCGGCAACGATCTCATAGGTGCCGTAGGCAATGCCCACCACGGTGGTCCTCTGCGCCATGGCGGCCGAAGCCATGGACACCAGCGCCATGGCGATCATGCACACGCCGACTGCCCACCACCTCTTCCTCATCACACCCTCCCCTTGTAAGGATTCCCGATCGAAAGGACCCTTGAGAGCGTTCCCGGCTGGTCCTGTCAGCCGTCGCACCTTTCACCGCCATCCTGATACGTACGAAAAAACGGCGATTCCTTAGAAATTATACTATCTCCAAAACGGGGCGTTTTCAAGCAGGTTGATCGAAGGGCCTTCCCTTGAGCAGGCGTCAACGTTATTACTACAAAACAGGAGGGATTGCCTGCAATGGCAGAGTTGTCGGAGAATGCCCGCAAAATCCTTCATGCCAGGTATCTGAAAAAGGATGAGCACGGAGAGGTGGTCGAGACTCCGGCTGATATGTTCCGCCGGGTGGCCCGCCATGTAGCTGCCGCCGAGAAGGTATATGACTGGAACACCAGGCCTTCCCGGTACGAGGAGCGCTTCTTCGAAATCATGAGCTCTCTTGAGTTTCTGCCGAACTCCCCTACCCTCATGAATGCCGGCAGAGATCTAGGCCAGCTCTCTGCGTGTTTCGTGCTCCCCCTGGAAGACAACCTGGCCTCCATCTTCGAGACCCTCAAGGAAACAGCCATGATCCACCAGAGCGGCGGCGGGACCGGGTTTTCCTTCAGCCGTCTACGGCCGAAAAACGACATCGTGGCCACCACCAGCGGGGTGGCGAGCGGCCCGGTTTCTTTCATGAAGATCTTCAATGCCGCAACCGAGATCATCAAGCAGGGAGGAACGAGACGCGGGGCGAACATGGGGGTGCTGAGGGTGGACCATCCCGACATCAGAGAGTTCATCGAGGCCAAGCGCAACCCGGAAGAGCTCCAGAGCTTCAATCTCTCCGTGGGCATCATGGACGGCTTCATGCACGCCGTGAAGGCCGGCCGCGACATCGATCTCATCAATCCCCGGACCAAGGCGGCCGAAGGCCGGATAAATGCGCGCGAGCTCTTCGACCTGATGGCCGAATGCGCTTGGCAGAGCGGGGAGCCGGGTGTGCTCTTCCTCGACCGCATCAACCGTGACAATCCGACACCCTCCCTGGGCGCTATCGAGGCAACAAACCCCTGCGGCGAGCAGCCGCTTCTGCCCTATGAATCGTGCAACCTCGGCTCGATCAACCTGGTGAAGATGGTTCGCCGGGGCGCAAGGGGGCCTGAGATCGACTGGGAAAAGCTCGGTGAGACCGTGAAGCTCGGGGTGAGGTTCCTCGATGATGTGATCGATGTGAATCACTTCCCCATCCCCGAGATCGAGAAAATCACCCGTGCCAACCGGAAGATCGGTCTGGGGGTCATGGGATTCGCGCACTTCCTCATCCTGATGGGGCTGCCCTATGGTTCGGACGGGAGCGTCAGGATTGCCGAAGAGGTCATGGCCTATGTTACGCAGCAGGCCCGGGAGGCCTCCCGCGAGCTCGCCATGCAGCGCGGCCCGTTCCCGAACTTCAACAGGAGCGTCTATGCCCAGCGAGGCGAGCCCCTTCTGCGAAACGCCTCGGCCACCACCATCGCGCCCACCGGGAGCCTGAGCATCATTGCCGGCTGTTCTTCGGGAATCGAGCCGATCTTCGGCATCAGCACCACGCGCAAGGTGGCCGGCGGCATCGAGCTCACCGAGATCGATCCGGTCTTCCAGCGGTTTGCCGAGGGACATGCCCTCGCGATCCTGGAGAGCGGGTCTGCGGGACCTTCCCGAATCCCGTTTCCTGATACATCCCTCCTCGCCCCGGAAATACGCGATCTCTTCGTCACGGCGCTTGATGTTCCGCCCTCGCAGCACATCCGAATACAGGCGGCCTTCCAGCGCCATACAGACAGCGCTGTATCAAAAACCATCAACTTTCCGGCAAACATCACCATCCAGGGTGTAAAGGAGGTCTTCCAGCTCGCCCACGACCTCGGCTGCAAGGGTATCACCATCTACCGCGACCAAAGCAGACCAGACCAGACAGTCACCTGCAGCGCCTGCAAAGTCTGCTAGGGGGACGTCCCCTGTTTTTTATTGTATCAGGAAGATGAAGGTGTGGAAGTCGTCCAGGTCCTCGCTGCAGGACTTGAGGCCGAAGCAGGTGATCCTATCGCCTGGTTTGAGGATATCGGGTGAGACCAGAGTATCCACCTCTTCGCCGAGGTGTATTCCAGTGGCATGGGGCGTCATTCTGACCGACAGGCCGTCGACCTGCAGGGTCCTGCTGTATGGGTAGACCTTTTCTACGGTACCGGCGAGAGACTCTGGGGTGACGAGCACCTGGGCCGAGGTGTTGTTGCGGCCGGCAACGACCCTGATATGGTACGGATTGCAGGCAAGGAGAGGGACCATGTCTTCGGGAATCGGGACATTCCCCTCCAGGGCGATCCGAGCTCCTCTGGGTACAGCGGCCTCCCGGATCCGGCCCGCTTCGGCTTCAACGACGAACGAATACCCGCCTGCTGTGCACTCAACCGCACCAAGCACCCCGGACAGATCATCCGGCTCCTCCAGGGCAAGGGCTGCGAAAAGCGCCTGAACGCCCGCATCGTAAACACCTGCAACCAGCACGTGCATACCTGCATCCAGGATGTCTGACTCAGCAGGTGCACCGCTTCCGGTGAGCATCAACGCCCCGTCAGGCAGAACGACCTGGACCGAGCCTGCGACCTCTTCACCGGGATCGGGATTCAGGAGAAAATCGTCAAAGCCGTTCATCTCCTCGATTGCGCCCTTTATGACCAGACAATCGCCCAGAATGATGAGTGAGGCGGTAAGGCAGCCTTCGCGCAACGTCCCCCAGACCGTGACGTATTCCCCTTCCTGAAAATCCGCCAAAGAGCCGAACGTAAGGCCCCCGGCAAATACCAGGACATCATCCGGCAGACACACGCGGATCTCTCCCAGGCAGTCTCCGCTGTCTTTTTCCTGGCGATTCAGCGTGAACGACTCAGGCAGCGGATCTCCGTGTACATCGTGAAGATCCTCTATCCGCCCCCTGATGAATCTCGGGCAGGGAGAAGGCTCTTCTCCTTCCAGAATGTCCACAAAGACCACTGGCCGGAATATGCACTTCTCAGATCCTGATGTGTGGAGATGGATGGACTTGTTCACATCGATATCGAGCCTCAGGTAGATGAGCTCGTTTTCGCCGAGCTTAAAAGGCCCCCTTGGGTTGAGGTCGATCTTACCGCCGGGCAGCTTGATATCCAGATATTCACACGGCCCGCCCTCGGCCCGTACCTCGGAGATACTCAGGCGTATCTTGCAGTATCTGCCTGCTGGAACCTCTTCGTTGATCAGGAGGAGAAAATCTTCGCCCCGGTACTGCAGAATATCCAGCGTAAAGCCTTCTTCGGAGCTGAAAACGGTGACGAGCTCTTCACGGCAGCACTCAGTGCCGCCAGCGCCGGGATTGGAAACATCACCATGGCATTCCTTATCTTGGTGCTCCGGAATGCCGGCTTCGTCTTCTTCGCTTCGGGCCCCGTACTCATGCTCTCTGTCGCATTCATGCCTGCATTCATCACCAGCCTGGCATTTTTCCCCGCTATGCCCATGGAGATCACGGCTCTCCTCGTCGTCGCAGACAATCTGAACGTCCTCCTCCTCTTCGCAGGCATGATGCCCTTCGCAGTCTGCCGGCAGCAGGGAAATCTCGGTGATGGTGACCCAGATATGATCGTATTCATGAGAAGGGGCATCCGTGATCAGGACGCCGACCCTGCCGAAGGCCGCCTCGGTCTGGACCCCGCCTCCCGAAGAACCCCCGCTGCAGGCCCACAGAATGACAAGCGCGAGCAGACACGCCGCTGGCAAGCCCACACGCCATACATACTTCCACGAGTGTCCCATAACCTCCTCCCGAACGCATGCCGTATAACACCTGATCTCATTGCAACCCCCTTATGGGGAAAACGCCCGGACAGAAAGAAAGGTCAGATACAAAGAACATCGAAATGCGGCACGAGAAACCGCAGGTGAGAAGATCCTGTTTCCTGATCAGCCTGACCCGTTATCATAGAATATAATAATATTATCACCAGAAAAAACCAGCTCCAGGATATTGTTTTTTTAAGCATCAAAGGAACCGTGCGCCCCGGTGAAGAGGGCAGCCGGGAGCGGGGCCTGTCAGATCCACTGGAGGGATGTCGCCTTGAAAACCACCCACACCTCCTTGCCGGGCACGAGCTGAAGCCGTATGGCGGAGCTCTTGGTGACCCGGACATTGAGGTGGATCTGCGCCACCACCACCTCCACGAGGACGTTCTCGGTGGACACCTCGTCACTCATGTTGAGGATCCTCCCCTTGAGAATGTTCAAGGCGGACTCATTCTTCGGCGGCTCTAGCGCGACAGTGATGGTGGAAGGATTCAGGATCGCGCTGGATTGCAGACTGGTCCCCCGGGCGCTCACGATGACCTGCCCGTCGGAGAGGCGTTTAGCGAAGAGTCTTTCCCCGGTTTCTTCCCAGGGGCCGTGAATCACGTTGCCTGCCACATACTCCACGAGCCGGCCCTCTTCCATCCTCACGAGCTTATCAGTCACGGTGTTGAGCCATAGGTAGTCGTGGCTTACGATAATGAGAGAGGTATTGAACATCCGGCGGCATCTGTCGATCGCATCTTTGATGAGATAGGAGCTCTGGCGGTCAACGCTCGCTGTGGGCTCGTCCAGTACCAGAACCTTGGGCCTGAGTACGAGCCTGGAGGCAAGGGCCACCCGCTGTGCCTCGCCCCCGGAGAGTTCATGCCACATCCGCCGGGCAAACTTGTCGGGTGAAAGACCGACCCAGCTCAAGGCCTCACGGACACGCTCGCTTGCATCCCGCATTTCTCCCCTGAGCCTCAGCCCGTAGGCCACATTCTCGAAAACCGTGCGCTTGAGCAGGTACGACACCTGGAGCAGCATGGTCACGCTTCTTCTGGCCTCGAGGCTTTCCGGTCCGGACGGCACCCCTTCGAAATAGATCGTCCCGGCATCCGGGGCATCGATGAATGCCAGCAGGTTGAGCAGGGTACTCTTCCCGCTGCCGTTGGGACCCACGATCCCGAGCGACTCGCCGTGATCGATGACGAGCTCCGGGACATCCAGGTCAAAGTGTTTGCCGTACGAGTATCTCAGGCCCTCGACCCGGTAGAGAGGTTCGCTCATGTGGTTCTCCTTCTCAGGAGCACGAGCGCACTGTTGAGGAGAAACACAATGAGGAGCAGAATCACCCCCAGCGCAATGCCCATGGAGAACTGTCCCTTGCCGGTCTCCAGGGTGATGGCCGTGGTCATGGTCCTGGTGTACCACTTGATATTGCCGCCGATCATCATTGCAATCCCCACCTCGGAGATGGCCCTGCCGTATGCCGTGATTACGGCGATGAGCACGGCGAACCTCGCCTCGTGCAGAGAGGTCAGGGCGAGCTGAACCCTGCCGGCGCCCAGGGATCTCAGGGTGGGCCGGAGCCTGCGGTCGAGCCCCTCGATGGCTGTGGCCGTGAGCGATATCACGATGGGCAGGATCAGGAATACCTGTGCGATGGCAATGCCCGGAACAGTGTACAGGAGATTTGTCCAGCCCAGGGGGCCCCTTCGCGAGATAAAGGCATACACCAGCAGCCCCACCACTACGGTGGGAATGGCCAGGAGGGTGTCTACGACCATCCGCAGCTGTTTTTTGCCCGGGAAATTGAAATACCCGAGCAGAAAGCCCAGAGGGACCCCGATGATCACACTCAAAGTGATCGACGTGAAAGTGACCTTCAGCGTGGTGATCACCGCCGAATATGTCTCAGGGTCGAGGGTAAAAATTAGAACCGCTGCCTGCTGCAGGCCCTGCCATATATAATCCATGTTTTCTTAAGCCGCTACTCTCCTGCGTTGGGGTAGAAAAGCTGCTTGTTCAGGAGCTTGAAATCTGCGATGAGCTTCTGCGTCTTGTCCGAGGCCATCCACTGGGCAAACTCCTTGGCGAGGTCGTATTTCACATTCGGGCACCTCTCGGGGTTAACCGGGATCACGCTGTACTGGTTCCTCAGCTCTTTATCGCCCTCGACCAGAATCACCAGCGGGGGGTTGCCTTTAAAGTTGTCTTCATACTTGATGAACGTGCCGCGGTCGGCCAGGGTGTAGGCGTTTTGCTCGGCTGCGATGTTGATGGTGTTGAGCATACCCTGCCCCGTGGACAGATACCATGACTCCCGGTCGGGGGTCTGGATGCCGGCCTGTTTCCAGAGATCCAGCTCGGCCTTGTGGGTTCCTGAATTGTCGCCCCGGCTTGCAAAACGGGCCTTCTGCTGCTGGATGGCCTGGAGTGCTTCCGTCACGCTCTTGCCCTTGATGCCGGCTGGATCGTCCTTGGGTCCCAGGATCACGTAGTCGTTGTACATGATCTGGACCCGCTCTGCGCCATATCCCTTTTCCATGTACTCCTTCTCCGCGTCCGGTGCATGGACCAGCAACACGCTCACGTCACAGTTTTCTCCCAGGGCCAGTGCCGCACCGGTCCCGACCGCGACCCACAGGAGCTCGATGCCGGTATCCTTCTTGAACTGGGGTGCGAGATATTCGAGCAAGCCGGTGTTGTCGGTGCTCGTGGTGGTCGCCATGAGCAGGGTCCCCTTGTTCTGGGCATGGGAAACCCCTGCTCCGGTAATCAGAACAACTGCAATACCCAGTGCCAGCAAACCGGAAAACAATCTTCTTTTCATACCTTATCCCTCCATTTTCCGCATTCAATCCCAATTCCGTCAAGGTATGGTTCTTATGAAGGATCGATAGCGGAACTATTTATTATATTTATATTATGAATAAATAAGCTTATAAGGCCCTGTATCAAAAACATCCCTGCAAGGCAATGAATTTCTTGTCCAAGTATGGCGGGGAAAATCCCCGCACATAACGGGCCTCATCCTACGCCGTTGCGGCAGAAGTCCGAGAAGGTCATATCGAGATAGCGCACCTGGTCCTTGTTGCGGAAAAAACGTTTGTAGCGCTGCTCTTCCAGGACCTTGCTCGCCTGTCTCTTTCCTTCGTAGCTGTTGAGCACCAGGATGTCCGGCCTCGGGTCGTAATTCAGCTCCAGGCGCTTGAGCAGGTATCTGACGAGCAGGTCTGCATCGGGAAACGAATATCCGCAGAAAATGATCCTCTTGGCGTTCTTAAGGACCTCGTACGAGGTGTGCATGATCTGGTTCAGAAAGTAGTTCTTCATTCCCTTGAGAAAGGTGGGCGGGGTAATGATGGGGGCCATGGGCATTCCGCACTGCGCACACGGGATCGTGTGCTCCACGAGCCGGGCCACCTCGCGCTCGCGCGGGGTGAGCGTAAGCGAAATACACGTGGGGCAGTAGAGCCAGTTGAGTGAACCATGTAGCTTGAGGAGAAACACCGAGCATTCCCTTCTGGGAATCTGCCAGTTGCACTCCCGGTGATAGTTGGTGAACTCAACGCCATAGTCGATGTCGATGCCCGGATGCAGCTCGGTCAGTGCGTTGTCGATGAGGATATCGTAATTCAGCGATATGAATGCCGTACAGAGCATTCTCCCCTCTCTTTCGAGCCTGTTCACCAGCTCCCGGTGGTGGCCCTTGGGGTTCTGGAGTGTGCGGTTGAGCACCAGGGCGATGAGAAAGATCAGGTCCTCACGGATGGTCTGAACATCCGGCGCGCCAGTGGCGATCGAGTACCCGCGGAAGCTCTCGCCTCGGTCCATGGCGATTTCCAGGATGCCTAAGGTCTCTTCGAACGAGGGGAACATGGTGTCCGACAAGGGATCGCGTACATCGATGCCGAAAAAATCCCGGAAGAACTTCGCAAGTCTGCCGATGTTTTCGGGATGACTGCTGTTTGTCCGGTCGGTCCGGAAAAACTCGCAGAAGAGGTCCTTCTGCACCGGGGCGCCTTCAGATGCCGAAGCCCCTGCACCGAGAAAAATCACATCCTCTACCGCTGCCATGCTTCCTCCTTCCAGTCGAACCCTCTTGAATCGGTTTTTACCCTAGAGATCCCTGCACGTCTCTCCAGCCCACGGACAGGACATCCCCCAAGGCTGCATACCCACTATCCTTGCATACTTAAGCCTGCTCCAAAAGGGCTTTTCGCCCTGCCGAACGCGCCAACGCCCGCGCATCCAGGCCTTGCCGGCATTAACAGCGCACCCGCTTGCGCTGAAAGCTTTAAGGCTTACATCTTTTTCTCATTTCCCTTATCTATATGTATGCAGACATTGTTCAACAGGGAGCACAAAAATCTATGACCGGAACGAAGAAATCCGGGAAGCGGGATCACCTCCGCCTGCTCTCCGACATAAACGAGCTGACCGGTCTGCTGGTGAGCACGCTCACGGTCGAAGATTTCCTGAGGCGCTCGGCGGAGATGGTCGCCCGCCACCTGGGCGCCAGCGTGTGCTCCATCTATCTCTACGACGAACCTTCCGGCGAGCTGTACCTCGCGGCGAGCACCGGACCCGAAACCCCGGTCAGGACCCGTATCGGGACGGGGGAGGGACTGGTGGGGCATTGCGTGAGCCAGCTCAAGCCCGTGTGTGAGGGCATTGCCGGCAGGAGCCCCTCGATCGTGCATTTCGAGCCGGACCGTGAAGATGTGTATCAGTCTTCCCTGGTGGTGCCTATCCATCGGGGACCGGTGCGGATCGGGGCGCTGGAGGTCAGGCATGAAAAGCGCGACGCCTTCGACGAGTCCGACATCATGGCCCTGCTTGCCGCTTCCTCGCAACTGGGCACGTCAATCGAGAGCGCCCGGATGATCATGGAGATGCACCGGACCGTGGGCTCCGGGCCACAGCTGCAGGAAATTCCGCCTGATACGGTGTTCAGGGCCGTGATAGCGTCTGAGGGCTATGCCTATGCGCCTGCCACCGTCTATCGGAAAGGAGGCGCACAACAGCTGCTCGAGCCGCTGCCCGAAGATGCCGCGCACACGCCGGAGGATTTCCGCATGGCGCTTAAAATCACCTCGGATCAGCTTCAATCCCTGCAATCGGCCTTTGCCAGGCGGCTTCCCGAAAGCGCCTCGCTGATCTTCACCACCCACTTCATGATGCTCAAGGACGAGAGCTTCACGGGCAGGATGATCAAGATGATCGATGAGGGCACGCCTCCTGCTCAGGCTCTCATACAGGTCGCATCCCACTACACGACCCTGCTTATGTCCAGCCCTCACGAGTATATCCGCGAAAAGGTCAACGATATCGAAGACCTGATTTTGAGAATCATGCGCAACCTGCGAAAGGCGCCCCATCACGACGCCTCCTCCGGCGCGAGGCGCATCGTGGTTGCGGGCAGGCTCTATCCCTCCGACATCCTCAGGCTCGTGGCCGACGATGTCAAGGGAATCATCCTGGTAGGAGGCGGCACCACGGCACACGTGTCCATTCTCTCGCGCTCCTTAAAGATCCCCCTGCTCATGTCGGAGCGGGAAGAGCTCCTGCTCCTGCCAGAGGATACGCATGTGCTCATGGATGCCTATGCGGGAGACATCTATGTGAATCCTTCCCAGAAGATCGTCAGGCGGTTCCGGCAGCGTGAAAAGGCCCGCCACACGGCAGCATGGAAATCCGCCGGTGTCTCCCCGCAGACCCATACAAAGGACGGCGAGCGGGTCAGGCTCCTGGCAAACATCAACCTGCTCAGCGAGGTCTCTCTTGCCCGTGACCTCAAGGCGGAAGGGGTGGGACTCTACCGGACCGAGTTCCCCTTCCTCATCCGGTCGTCCTTTCCTTCTGAGACCGAGCAATACCTGATCTACAAACAGCTGTTCGACGAGATGAAGGGCCGTCCGGTCATCATCCGCACCCTGGATGTGGGCGGAGAAAAGGTGCTCCCCTACCTCGACGCCCCGCCCGAGACCAACCCGGAGCTGGGCTTGAGGTCCATCCGCTTTCTGCTGAGCCGCAGGGACATCTTTTCAACCCAGATCAGGGCCATCCTCAGGGCCGCAGCCGGGGCCTGTGATGTGCACATCATGTTCCCCATGATCTCTTCGCTCGATGAGTTCCTGGAGGCCAGGCAGGTCGTCCTCGACTCTCTCGACGAGCTCTCGCGCGAGCATGTCCCGGTATGCGAGAGGCCGTCCATCGGCATGATGGTCGAGCTGCCCTCCGTGGTCGAGATCATGGAAGAGCTGGCTGAGGCGGCGGATTTCTTCTCCATCGGCACCAATGACTTCGTACAGTACATGCTGGCCGCGGACCGGTCCAACCAGCGGGTTTCCGGATACTATGCCGCGCACCATCCTGCTGTGCTCAGGGGCCTGAAGCGTATCGTGGATACGGCACTGAGAAAGAAGAAGGAGATATCCATCTGCGGCGAGATGGCCCACGAGACGATCCACCTGCCCTTCCTCCTGGGCATCGGAATCCGCCGGTTCAGCGTCGACCCGCAGTTTCTGCCTCAGGTCCAGGAAAGCATCTCCCGCATCAGCATAAACGACGCCCGGGAGTATGCCGATGCCCTCCTGTCATGCCCTGGCCTCAAGGACGTTCAGGAGATCATGGCAGACAGGAAGTGGGCCGAGCTCTTCGGCATGCAGAGAGCAGCCCCTACCGCGAGTAGAACTCCACGATGAGCCGCTCGTTGATGTCCTGGTCGATCTCGCTCCGGTCAGGCTCCCTCACCATCTCGCCGCCGCTGTCGCTTCTCTTAAGCCATGCCGGCACCGCCGGAGGGTTCTGCGACAGGGCCTGAACATCGGGCATCTTCTGGATGTCCTGATCCAGGGTTATCACAGATCCCGGCTCCACCAGGGCGGAGGGGATGTTCAGGCGGTTCCCGTTCACCAGCACGTGCCCGTGCGATACAAACTGCCTCGACTGGAGCCGCGTCCGGGCAAAACCCAGACGGTAGACCACATTGTCGAGCCGCTTCTCCAGGAGCTTCAGAAGTGCGACCCCGGTATCACCGGATGCACGCCTGGCCTTTTCGAAAAACTTCAGAAACTGCTTTTCCTGCATGCCGTACATGCGCTTGACTTTCTGCTTTTCACGCAAGTGCAGACTGTATTCGCTCTCCCGCCTCCGGGTCTTTTTGCCGTGCATGCCCGGCGGCTGATGCAGGCGCCTCTGGAGGCTCTCTCCCCCTGTCCCGTACAGGTCCACCCCTTCCCTTCTGGATTTTTTGTGCTTTGGTCCGCGGTCACGCGCCATGGTTCGTTCTCTCCATAAGAAAAAGATATGGTCCATGGGCCCGCGATCAAATGTGCCTCCCCCTTCATGGCGCATGTAAGCAGGCATCTTCCGGACGTACCGGACCCGGGGACACGATCGATCATGTGATCTTCGAAGGCACGCCTTTGATTCTTCGTGCCTTTGAAAAGCGGATGCGAAGGCGGATCAGGGACCCGGTGCTTCCCGCTCGCGGTCCTTTTCCATGCTCGGGATCAACACGGAAAATATCGAACCCTTCCCCGGTCTGCTCCGGACCGTGATAGTCCCCTGAAGGTCCTTGACGATCCCGTGCACCACGGCGAGCCCCATGCCGGTGCCCTCCCCGGGCTTCTTGGTGGTAAAGAACGGCTCGAAGACCCGCCGAACAGTCTGCTCGTCCATGCCCTCTCCTGTATCGCTGACCGTGATGCACACATACGATCCCGCACGGAGATCGGGACACAGCTTGGATGCCTCTTCTTCGTTCAGATGTTCCTTGGTCAGCCTCACCTTGAGCTGCCCGCCCTTTTCCCTCATCGCATGGCCGGCATTGGTGCCCAGGTTGATCATCACCTGCTTGATCCGGACGGGGTCGGCATTCACTACCGCATCCTTTGCTTCCAGCTGCTGGTGGATATCGATGGTCGAGGGAAGTGCAGACCGCAGGAAGGTCACTGCCTCGCTGATCACCGGTTCGACGGGCATCGGCCTCTTTTCCCGGGGTTCCTGCCGGCTGAAGGTCAAGATCTGTATCACCAGGTTGGTGCCTATCTTGGCGGCCTGCATGATCTCCTCGAGCATCCTGCGGGCCGGATGGCCTTCTTCGATATCCATGAGCGCCTGTTCAGTGTTGATCATGATAGGGGCCAGTATGTTCTTCAGGTCGTGGGCCACCCCGCCCGCCAGTGTGCCGATGGCCTCGAACTTCTGGTTTTGCGCGAGCTGGTCCTGCATTCTCACCTCGCTGGTGATGTCCCGGACCACCTCGATGAAATTTGCGATCCTTCCTTCCTGATCGTATACCGGGGTGACGGTCAGACTGATGTCGATAGCCTCGCCGGTGGTTATTTTCGTCCTCCTCTGCCTGCCGCTCCATTTCCTGCCGTGCACGGCGACATACCCGATGACCTCTTCGATATCCTTCCGGTCAAGATACGCGTCGAGATCGGCGAGTCTTCGGCCTGTGAGCTCGTCGTGGCGGTACCCGCTGATATCCTCGTAGGCCGGGTTGACATATTCCACCTTGCCCTCGGGATTGAGAACGGCTATGCCCTCGCCTGCGTTCTCGACCGCCTCTGCAAGCATCCTCAAGTTCTGCTCCATTTTCCTGCGCTCGCTGAGATCCATGCCGATGCCGATCAGAGAGCCGTCGGATAGCCGGGCGTTGAACCACGAAACATGCACCGTACCTCCCGAGCGGGTTTCCATCTCGATGTCCCGCCAGGATGGGCCTGCCTCCTGCATGTATTCCCTTACCTGTCTGCGGCGGCCGGAATCCGGGTATACAACAGCAACGAAATCTCTACCCAGTATATCTTCCCGCGACCAGCCCAGGACCTTCTCGGTTTCCTTGTTGACCAGGATCATCCGTCCGGAGGAATCATACAGGATCAGCATCACGGGAATGTTGTCGACAACGGTTTGCAGGATCTCCCGCTGTCTCTGAAGCGTGTCCACGGTCTGCGACAAGGCCTCTGTTCTCTCTGTCACCTTGAGCTCAAGCCGTTCATTGGTCCTTTCCTGGGCCTCCTGGAACTGCTTGATTTGGGTGATGTCGCTGAAGATGGTGAAGAATCCTATCGGTTTTTTCTGCCCGGATCTGATGCGGGGCAGGCTCTCGATCAATATCCACCGGGTTTCTCCCCCCTTTTGCCTCTCGATCCGCACGACGAATCGGGGGGCAGCCTCGCCGGTCTGTGAGAGCCCTATGGAGCGGAGCTCTTCTCCTCTGATCGGGGTGCCGTCTTCCCGGTATATCGTGCGGGAAGCCGTGTTCAGGATCTCTTCTATGGTCATCCCTTTAAGGCTCTCCAAATCGAGGCCTGTGATCCGCCGCGCCGCAGGATTGGATGAGACGAGCCTTCCATTTTCGTCATACTCCACCACCCCCTGCGCCATGCCCTCGTACAGGGTCCGATACCGCTCTTCCGACATGCGCAGCTCGTCCTCGGCTTTCTTGCGTGCAGTGACGTCATGGATGATGGAGTACAGGAGATCCTCACCAGACACCTCGATGGGTCCGCTGTAGACCTCGACATCCCTGACCTCACCGCTGGCCAGCCGGTGCCTGAAGGCGAACAGCCTCTGCTGCTGGGACCTTGCCCGATTCATTTCCCTGAACACTTCCTCCTTGGGGAGGACGTTGATCTCCGTGGCATTCATGGAAGTGAGCTGTTCTCTGGTATACCCATAGAATTCGACGGCGGCCGGGTTTGCGTCTACGATTTGCCCGGTGCCGGGCCTGATGAGCAACATGACGGCATGGTTGTTTTCGAACAGGCTGTGGTAGCGGCTCTGGCTCTCCCGCAGGCTTGCCTCGACCTGCCTGCGATGGGTAATGTCCTGGATGACCAGGGTGAGCCCCTGCTCCGATGATGTGCAACTGCAGTAGAGCCATCTGGACTTCGGATGCGAAGAGAATATCTCGAAGCCGCACGGAGTGCCCTGCACAAGACACTGCTCCAAGTCGTGCGAGAGTGCAGGCCGGGCCTGCTCAGGGATCATCTCCAGCAGGATGCGCCCCTGGAGGCGATCCCGTTCCTGCCTCAGCATGTCCGCTGCGCGAGGGTTGACGTATGCTATGCGAAAATCCCTGTCCAAATGCACGATGCCGATATCTGCATGTCCCAGGATCTCCCGCGGGTCGGCAGCGGGTATCCGTTCTTTTCTGCGGCCTGCACGGGCGCGGCTGTCTCCTCTGTTTGCGTGGCCGGTCTTTTTGTTCGGCTTTTTCATGGATTCTCCGGTGATGACCTCAGGCGCATTCTCCAAGACTGCATGAGTCCATTTTCCATAACTCCGATGGCACCTCTATCCTTATGATGATAGGCACTGGGCGGGGGTTTCCAAAGGGGTAGCAGCCCGGCAGTAAAGCCCCTTTGCCCGAAAGGGAAGCCCCTGATGTGTATATGCACTGGCAATCAGTCTTGATTTATTCCCGAAGGGGCCAATATATTACTATAGACGCGAGTTCACCGGCACCATGCTCACCGGTCGGGCGTGCCGGCAGACAGACATTCACGGGTGGAAGCACATCTCATGATGTGAAGGGCCTTTCGCCTGACTGTGAGGGTGCTCTCTGCCTGCCCGGAGAAAATAGGAGAACGAAATGGGAAGATTGATCACCCCCGATATCGACCTTGATTTTCACACCGAAGATATCGCCCTGCTCAAGGAGCTGGCACACGAGTATCACCCCCGGGGAATGATGCTCGTGGAGAGGATGCAGGTTTCCGATGAGAGGGAACATTTTCTGCTGACCATCCAGGTGCCCAGGGCGCTCGTCGAATGGGTGAAGGAAATGAACCGCAAGTATCATGACAAGGCCTTTGTCACATCGCTCATCCGGAAGGTGCTGGAAGAGCTCGATTTCTTCGACGGCGGGCCGGGCGACGACCACGGACCCCTGTACCGGAGCATCCATTAGCCCTTTCATCCTCAAGGAGGCCGCACTTAAGGGGATGTGATAATTATCCAGTCCCCGGCTTGTCAGGCTTTTCCCGTTGACAATCGCATATGTCCTACGTATCTTTCACATGACCAGAATGCGTGTATCCCATGGATTAATGTTTCATCCTCTTTTTTCCGATGGTGTGTATGTGTTTGCGGTTGCCGGAGGTTATTTCCCGTAAGGGTTAATTTTCACACGGGAAATGCCAGCGGAACTGCTGGAGATGGAGAGACGAGCGGGACAATGAAGGGCAGCACGAACATCCTGGGTTGGGAGTATAGCCTCGATTCTCCTTGTAATCAGTTTAATGGAGGGTACGGACATGGGAATGTTTCTCCGTAAGTGGTCGTCAGAAAGAGATTCATCAGAAAGCAACAGGGCGCAGCGCCCCGGCTGATCCAAAAAACCATGAGATATGCATCCGAAGAGCTGAACGCCCTCTACAGCAGCGCTTCCATAGGCATGTGCCTGTTCGACGCCGGCATGCGCGTTGTCCGGATCAACGATTATCTCGCTCGAATTCACGGCACGCCCGCTGCGGACCATATGGGCAGGACCCTGCACGAGGTCGCTCCCCATGTTGCAGCCCGAGCGGAGGCGATTGTCCGGGCGGCCATCGACACGGGCAGACCGGCGCAAGGGGTCTGGTTCTCGGGCTCGGCATCGTCTGATCCCGGGACTGCCGTCCGGCTGGACGGCAGGTGTGTTCCCTTAAAAGACGCCCAAGGCCGCGTGAAAGCGGTGAGCGCGCTGGTGCTGGATGCCACTGCTCGGCGGTTTTACGGCTGCGCCCTCGAAGAGGCCGGGGTTTGCCCCTCGGGCACTCTGGAAAACCGGGATGATATACCGGTTCAGGCCCTGCAGGATTTTGGGGCAGGTCCGGACCTCTTGAGCAAAATCCTCGACAATATCCCGGTGATGATACTGCTCTTCGACTCCGCAGGGGTGATCGAGTATGTGAGCCCATCATCCCAGGAGTTGAGCGGATACAGGCGCGAAGAGCTGATAGGGCGGACAGCGCGGGTCTTTGGAGATGATGTCTATGAGAGCTACCGGCTTGTCTTTGACTGGGTGCGCACGAACAAAAAGGCATGGTCCGGCCGGAGAACGGCGCGCCGGAAAACGGGCGAACAGGTCCATGTCGGGGCAAGCATATCTCCGGTGTTCGATGATGCGGGCGCGGTTACCGATTATGTCGCGGTGCTCAAGGACATCACCCGTGAAACAAAGCTCCATCAGCAGCTCATGCAGACCCAGAAGCTGGAGGCTATCGGAACGCTGGCAGGGGGCATCGCCCACGACCTCAAGAACATCTTCACCCCTATCCTGATCAACACCGAACTCCTTCTCCAGGACACCGGGCCCGAGAGCGCTGCGTTCCCCCTTCTGGAAGATATCTTTGAGGCAGTCAAGCACGGCGACGAACTGGTGAACCAGATCATCACCTTCAGCAGGCGCGACCTGCAGATGAAGAAACCGGTGGTCATCGCCGCAGTCATCAGGGATGCACTGAGCTTTCTGAGAGCAGCCCTTCCTTCCACTATCGAGATGATCTGCCGGATCGTGGACGATGACGCCGTGATCGTGGCAGATTCTTCACAGATCAAGCAGGTGATCATCAACCTGGGCACCAATGCCGCATACGCCATGAGAGGAAGCGGCGGAACCCTCGAGCTGACGCTCACCCGGGTGTCGCTGGACGGGTCGTCGGTGGCGAGGATTGCACCCGATCTCGCCTCCGGACCCTATGCAGAGATCACAGTCCGCGATACGGGCGAGGGAATGGACGAAGAGACCCTTAAGCGGATCTTCGATCCCTTCTTCACCACCAAGGACAAGAGCGAGGGCACGGGCATGGGGCTGTCCATAGTCCACGGCATCGTCCAGGATCACAAGGGGATCATCACGGTCGACAGCGCGCCGGGCAAGGGATCGGTCTTCACCATACTCCTGCCCCTGGCGCCGGAGAACGCCTAGGCCGCCACATCCCCGATTTCTTATTTGATGATCGTCAGAATCTTGGGCTCGTTCCTGGGCGGTCGTGGGGGGATCTCACGCGGATAGCCCAGGATGATGCTTGCGACGATTTTGTGATCTTCGGGTATATGGAGTTCTGCGAGGGTTTCCGGGGCCTTGATGGCTGAGCCCAGGTCCACCCAGCAGGTTCCCAGACCCCGGTCTGCGGCGGAAAGCATGAGGTACGACGCCGCGAGGCTGCAATCCTTCACCGTCGAATGCAGGTCCCTGGGGCCCGTGATGTATATCAGGCAGGGTGCGTTGTAGAACACGTTGAAGTTCTCGTCCTTCAAAACGGGACGATACAACCGCAACATCGGCGACTTGAGGGCCTTCATGTCGCTCAAGAGGTTCTTCTTGCTCTCATCGGAGAGCCTGCGCATCATACCCCGATTTGCAACCACGACAAACCCGCATGGCTGACGGTTGCTCGCGCTGGGTGCCTCGCAGGCATCCGTGATGAGCTCTCTGACCAGGGACACGGGCACCTCCCTGTCCTCGTAGTCACGCACCGAACGCCGTAACCTCAACAGGTCCCTGAAATCCGTCATGGGGTCTCCACCTCCCTCTTTGGGGACGGATTTGCATTTCTCCATCTCCTTCTTGTTCAGAAATCAGAGAATCGTGAGGAAATGTAGGAAATGTGAACCCATCCCCGATTTTTTTACTGCCGAATCCGGACTCAGATCCACCTTTTCTTTTCCAGCAGCTTCATGAAGTTGCGCTTTCTGCTGTGCTCGGCTCCGAGCTGTTTGAGGTAGGGGGTGAAATCCTCTTCCTTGCCGAGCCTGGTCATGAGATCCCTGATTCTGACCAGCAGCCTGACGGCCTCCTGGTAGGCGTCGTTGTTCTTCCGGTTGATGACGGCCCCGATCTGCTGCTGGTACACCTTCAGCGACTCCTCGGGGTGGCTCTTCTCCAGCCTGAGCGCGAGCTGCATCCACAGAGGGTCAGAGCATCCGCCTGACTTGGCCTCTTCCCATGCGGAATCCACGTCGTTTTCTTCGAGGTGGATCTGCACGAGGAGCGAGTGATCGATACGGTTGTAGAGCCGCATAGGCCCCCTGCTCCTGTTCTGGGTGAGCTTCTTGTGCTCGAGGCGTTCACGGATCAGGGCAATGGCCTTGTCCCTCCATTCAGGCCAGGCCCCGGATCTCCTGGCATGTTTTTTCAGGCTGAGATAGCGCGACAGGCCCGGGCTCAGGGTAAAGGACAGCCAGATGAGACTGAGCGCCTTTTCGTGAAACCCCTGCCGGTGGTAGGCATCGGCCAGGAAGTCGACGAGCTGCACGTCCGGATTTTTTTCAAAGGCCCGTATCCCCCGCTCCGCCCATGCCAGGGCCTCGTCGTCCCTGCCAGCCTCCTGATAGAGCTGGGCGATCTCCAAAAAACAGACCGGCCGGGTGAGGTCGCTCTTCTTGATCTCCGCGAGGAAGTCGATGTTTCCTTCCCGGCGGGCGAGCGTCTCCATGATGCTGCGGAGGCGGTACCGGTATGAGTCGAACTGGGCCTTTTCCCCGGGCCCCAGCGGCTTGACACCGGTCCATGCCTTTTCCGCGAGCCTGCGGTACTCGACGAGCCCCTCGTCACCCAGGACATCGGCATAGGTATCGGCCGCCCCGGAAAAGATGTCGTGCTCCGAACCCAGCTCCCACTCGAAGAGCTTCCGGGCCATTTCCTTGCGGTTGGGCCGTGCCTTTCTGCACGCGCGGTGGTGAATATCGATGAGTCCGGATACGATGTCGTCCATGTAGCCGCCCGGATCGCTCAGGGAGTGCATGGCCAGCTCCACATTCGTCAATGCATGCTCCGCAAGTTCCATGACCTCTGCGGCATGGCCGTTTTCCAGCAGATTCTCCAGGATATCGAGAGCATTCTCCACCCTGCAGAAATAATCGTAGCTGTCGTGATAGTCGATGAAATCGTCCATGAAGATCACGTTGGACAGGCACTTTTTCAGCCGGTCGACATCGATCGAACCGTCATCGTTCAGAGAGGCATGCATCTCAAGCCAGTTCCAGAAATCGTCGTCATCGTCGGCGTGTTCCAGGATCAGATCGACCAACACCGATTTTTTCTGCCGGGCCAGCCACTCGGGAACCGTCAGGTGTACTGCGGCCCGTTTCCCGGTCTGCCGCGTGCTCTCCTTCTGCTGCTTGTCGAGCCAATAGAGACCCGTCGCCACCAGATGCTTGCAGAACTTCCCATCCAGGCCCACAGGGCACGAGCAGGAAAATTCGAGCTCCATGCTGGTCTTGTCGACCTTGATCTGCACGCGATACTTTTCAGCCCCCACCACCGAGGCGGTGATGCTCCCGCTCTTTTCCCTGAGCGAGCGTACCCGCGAATCGTGAAAATATTCGACCCCCAGCCGGTAGCTCTGGGAGCCGGCCAGCCTCCGCAAGGTGAATTCGGAAATATAAGCATTCAGGTCAATCTTCATAAAACGACCTTTTACTTGAAACATCGTCTTTGTAAAGAAAATTCACCGACATGGGCAGCACCGGCATCCCAAATCCCTTTCGCAGGCCCAAGTGTCATCGGCCTCATCGTCCGGGACATTATCCGCATCATCTCACCCGTTGCGGCAGGGCCGGAACCGCCGCCTTAGCCGGATACGTCACTCGGGCTCACCCGGGTTCCCTTCCTCGGCTGATCCGCCCGAGAGGCTCATCTGGGTCCGCTGTCTGATAATGAGAGATACTGCCGGACGATCGCCCGGATGGAATCCAGGCCGATCTCCTCCAGCCGGATCTCGTGCCGGGGCACAAAGAGACATGCCTCGGCGTCGTCGCCTGCCTTAAGAGGGCTCAGGTCGTCTACCGTGCACACAAAGGCAAGGTCCAAGGTGAAGTAGGTGATTCCCCCGTAGGGATAGGTGTTGGGGAACGAGCCGAAGTAGGAAAAGCCCTTTATCGTAAGGTTCAGTTCCTCCCTGACCTCACGGATCAGGGCGTGCTCGGCTGTCTCTTGCACGTCAACGAATCCGCCCGGGAGATCCAGCGTGCCGATCTTCGGCTCGCGCGCTCTGCGTGTCATGAGCAGGCGGCCCCGGTCGTCTTCTATCAAGGCCACGACGGCCGCCGCCTGGTTGATGAAATACTCAAACCCGCACTCTTCGCACACGAACGACCGAACGTCCCTTGCGCGCAGGCCGCCCGAGCCGCACCTGGGACAGAATCCGAACACGTGCCGCGGGTCCGTGCTCCCGGCGCTCTCCCCCATATGATGCTGCTGATTCTCCACATTTGCTCCCTGCCCTGAACACGCTCCCTTTTTCCGCCGCGGCCTGTCTTGCTGTGCTGCCGCAACGTGCGTGCCGGGTCTTTAGTCTCTCTTCAGTCCTGCCCGCTCATGATAGACCTCGTCCTTGACCATCTCCTTGAGCCCCTTGAGGGTGAGGTACGGCTGATCCTTGGCGAGCAGGTTGGAGAGGGCGGAAGGAATGTATCCGCCCGGATCGGACCGGACCCGGTAGACAACGCGGGTCGTTCCGCCGTTCAACTCGGTGAGGGTGGATTGCCCGATCATATAGGTCATCCTGACATATTTTTTCGTCTTCGGCACCACCTCTTCTTCCAGTGCCTTCATGGTGATGACGGACTTTCCCCCGGCCTCGTCAACGTCGATCACTGCATCAATTACCATGTCCCGGTCCTTGGTGGGCCACTGGGTGGCAAGGACAAAATAGACGAGCTTGTGTGATGGGGAATACTCCTGAAGCACCTCGATGTCGCGGCAGAAGCCGAACCACTCCGGAAACGAGGGAATATCGCGGAACACCTCCAGGATCACCTCCATCGGGGCATCCACCTCGGTGATCCCTACAAACTCCTTTGCATCCATGCCTTCAATAGGCCGGGTATACACCTCGATGCCCTCCCCCTCCTTTGCCAGGGTCCACCCCTCACCAGGCGGCGCACCGAAGGCGGAAAATGCGCAGAGAAACAGGGTCAGAACCACAGCAGGCACACTTTTCATCACAGTCATCCTCCTTTGCAAGGCACACGAATGCTCCACCAGTTCTCCTTATCCTAAAAAGCCATGCCGATCAATGACATAAGCCCGGAGCAAGTCCCGGGCACTCTCCCTCGGCAAGCTTGGATGGAAATCAGATACCGCCCCTTTGTTGACTTACAGGGTGAACGCGAAGGCGGATGAAACACAAATATGCATCTTCATCCGTTTCACAAGGGAGGGAAAACGGCTTAAGGGGCCTCTCCACACACACTCCTTGAAGTTTCCGGCCGGTTGTGGCTATATTTTCCCTGTTCTGAAAAACGAGACAGGCCCTCTTTATACAAAGGCCGGCGGAGAATACCATGTGCGGGCGTTTTATCCAGATTTCACATCCCGAAGTCATCAGACTGGGCATCCCCGACCTCCTGATCGACCCCGCAGTGCAGGAGAGTTTTGTGCCCCGGTACAATATCGCGCCCACACAGAACATTCTCACCGTGCTGAACACCGAGAGACCTACACTCACCTACACACGCTGGGGGCTCATCCCCTCCTGGGCCAGAGACCCTTCCATGGGTGCCCGGATGATCAACGCCAGGGGAGAGACCCTCAAAGAGAAGATTTCGTTTAAAGGGCCGTTCAGAAAGAGACGGTGCATCATCTTTGCCGACGGATTTTACGAATGGAAGTCCGAGGGCAGAATCAGGGTGCCCTATCTCATCCGCATGAAAGACGCCCGCCCGTTCGGCATGGCGGGCCTGTGGGACCGCTGGAAAGACATACGCACCGGCGGCGAGATCATCACCAGCACCATCGTCACTACCTCTCCCAACGAACTGGCCGCAGCGATCCACAACCGGATGCCCGCCATCCTGAAGACAGAAGATTACCCCGTCTGGCTCGATCCCGGCACTCCCCGTGACGAGACGCTCATGCAGTGCATTGCCCCCTTTCCGCAGGAAATGATGGAGGCATACGAGGTGTCACGGCTCGTGAACAACCCGTCGTACGACTCCCCCGAGTGCATCCTCGCCCGCACGGCATGAGGCCCCCGGGCCGCAAACCGGCTCCTGAGACTTTGGCCCCTACGACTCCCCTTTGTGCGGCATGATTTCAAGCAGCTCGATCTCGTACACGACTGTCTTGCCAGCAAGCGGGGCATTTGCGTCGACAACGACCGAACCGGGCAGCACGTCGATCACCGTAGCGGATACCTCACGGCCTTGGTCATCGACCATTTCGAAGTCCATGCCCACCTGGGGCGCCACCCCTTGGGGGAGCTCGTCCTTGCCGATCCGGAAAATCAGGCTCTCATCATACATACCGAACCCCTTTTCCGGTTTGACCACCACGGTCTTTTTCTCTCCGGGAAACATGCCAACCACCGCGTCTTCGAAACCCGGCACCACCTCGTCACGGCCGATGGTGAAGACCAGGGGCGATACGCCCACCGACGATTCGAAGACCGTCCCGTCTTCGGACCTCCCGGTATAGTTCACCTTGACCGTATCTCCTCTCTTTGCAGTCTGCACGAACAGGATCTGCTCCTTTCATCGGCTTTATAAGATATATGTCAGTCTCACTCCCAAGAGTCAAAGCCAATCTCGCCCCCTTCTCTGCGTATCTTTTGCCCCGTCCCGGTCTATGCCCTGGATCTTGAGTCCCCTTGACATTATCAAGGATTAGCTGTAATGAGAAATGAATATTTTGTTATTTTTGTTGGAATCCATCGCATATCTACAATTTCTCCTCCAACCTTGTGTGCGATGAGATCAAAAAAGGAGCGTGCCATGAAAAAAACAATCGTTCTGTGTACCTTTGCCCTTTGTGTGCTGTTGAGTCCCATTTGCTTCGCCTACCATGTCGAGGTCCTTCAGGTGGGCGACATCACGGTGTTCCAACTCTGCTACGAAGGATTCGTCAACGAGCTGGCAAAGAGCGACATCGTCGAGGGCAAAAACCTCACCATCAACCGGCACATCATCGAGGCACAGGCCGATGCGGGGCTGTGGAAAAAGGTTGGAATCCTGATGAGGATCAAGAGAACCGCCTCGGATATCGTCGAGGCAAAGCCTGACCTGGTGCTCACCATCGGGACACCCGCCACGAAGTACGGCAAGGACAAAATGATCGCCAACGGCATCCCCGTGGTCTTCACCGGGGTGGCCGATCCCCTCGTGGTGGGGTGCCAGTCGCTTGACCGGCCGGGTAACGGCATCACCGGCTCCACACTCTACATCGACCCTCACAACGTGATCCAGATCGCCCAGCAGGCCCTGCCGAACATGAAGAAAATGGGCATGATCCACAGCGACGATGACAACGCCATCGCCTATGCGCAGGAGACCAAGCAAAAAGCCGCGAGGCTCAATGTTGAATTGATCACCAAAGAGGTGGAAAAATCCGCCGATATCCGCCCGCTTGCCGAAGAAATGGTCGCCCAGGGCGTCGATGCATTCGGGATCCCCATCGATTCATACTACGATCTCTACGACGGAAAGGCCACCCGCAACCTGGTGGCTGTCTCGCATGAGACCAGGGTGCCGATCATCGCCTTTGTGACCCACACCACCCTGAAAGGGTCACTGCTGTACGTAGGGTGCAACTTCAAGACCGTGGGAGGCCTCGCGGGCAAGAACGCGGTCGAGATCCTCCGCAACAGCAAAAAGCCCGAGGAGCTCCCCGTGCTCAGACAGGAAGACATGACGATCCTCGTCGACCCTGCGGTCATCAAGTATCTGGGCGTGGAGATCCCGCTGGGCATACTCCAGCTTGCCGAATCCATCTGAAGCCCAGCCGGCGCATGCCGGACGGAATGGAGACAAAAAAGGGGGCGGCCGATGAATACATCCGCCCCCTTTCCTTTTATTCTTTACTTTACTAATAGGCGAACATGCCCTTTTCGTAGATGGTCTTCTTCTCGCCTGTCTCCAGAAAGGCCACGACCCTCTTGTCTTCGGTGTTCACCAGGTCCCAGTGCAGGGCCGAGTCGTTGAACCCGAGCCTCGCCTTCTTTTCCTTAGTGAGCTCGGCGGGATTGCCGTCAAAGGTGTCCGAGTACGAGGCGCCCAGGGCGATGTGGCAGTTCCCGCTCTTGCCGCCGTAGTTCTCGTCGTACAGGGTGTTGGCCATGAACCGGTCGATCTTGGAAAACCGCTTGTCGGTCAGGGAGAACTCGCCGACCTTATTGGCGCCTTCGTCCATGGTGAGCTGCTTCTGCACGAAATCCCGGCCCTCCTGTGCCTCGACGCTGACCGCGGAGCCTTTGCAGAATTCAAGCCGGATGCCCCGGGCGTAGTTTCCGCTGCGGTAGGTGGGTTGATCCGCGTAATAGACTCCGCTGGTGCCCCTCCAGTCGGGCGAGAGAAAGAGCTCGAAGCTTGGGATGTTGTGTCCGGATATTCCGATCCACTTTCTGAACTCACCGGGGAAGATCTCCAGGTCCATGTGCTCGGACTCGATCTTGAAGAACTTCACCTTCAGCGAGTTGAGCCATTTCTTAATGGCCTGGGCGTCCTTGTAGATGTCCTTCCAATGGGAGACCGGGTCTCTCCGGTTCAGGAAGCATGCCTTGACGATCTGGTCCGTGTATTCCTCCATGGTGAGGCCGGCATGACGCGCGAGCTCCTCGGTGGGGCAGATGCACAGGGTCCATCCGAAGAGGCCCTGTGATTCTCTGGCATCGAGGATATCGCTCAGATATTTCCTGGCGACCGCAGCCCTGCCGATTCTTTCCGGATCGACAGCGCTCAGGTGGGTGATGGAACTGGGCGCCCTCAGAGATATGCTGCCGTTAAGCGCACTGAAAAGCTCCTGGTCGCCGGGTGTCTTGAACACCAGCTGCTGGTTGTCCGAGAGCCGGTAGAAGTCCTGTTCCATCTTTTCCGTCAACGACATGCGCTGGACCGTGTTGAATCCCATGTCCATCAGACGCGGGTAAAGAACCTCGGCAAGCGGTAGCGCAGCCCTGTCATAACGGATCATGATAAGATCGCCTTTTTTGTACCGCTCCGTCCTGGCGGTCTGAAGACCCCAGATAAGGACATCGGCGTACCGTTCAAGTTGTGTCGGTGTCAGCATACCTTGTCTCCTGTTTCGATCCCTTTCCATGCCTTTGGCACGTGCCACCGGAAGCCGGCGAGCGGCCTATCCAGAGCCTCTCGGCCCTACCCCCGGGCGCTTCCGGCTCATCGCCTTTTTTAGGGACAATCGGCCCAGAGAAACCCCTGATGAGCCTATTGTCCAAAAAACGGACTCACCATACTACAAACGTTCTTGAATATGCACCTGAAAAAAATGCGAAAGACACGTGAGAATTTCTTCGCCCACCGACAGGCGGTGCAAAGGTTCGGGTTTCGTGTGCGGGGCTGCTGTCTGCCTCCTCCTTCACATTATCAGCATGTCTGCCGGGCGGCTCGGACCGGGATGGGGGACCAGCCGCCATAAGAATTCAGGACTGCAGGAGCAAAGTATAGGGTCAGACTTGCTCCTGTTCCTGCTCGGGCAGTTCCCCTTTCTCGTACAGCAGCTTGTGCTCTCCGGCGAGCTCACGATAGGCTCGGGCGCTCTGACGGTTCTTTTTCGAGCTTTCCGGGCCGAGCTCTCTCTTGACTTCGGCAGGCGAGCCTGCTGCAAACCGGAAGGCGCCGATTACGCCGCCCTCCTTCACCAGCGAGCCGGAGGCGATGACGGAACCGCTCTGAACGTGGGCGTCGTTGAGGATGATGGAGCCCATGCCGATGAGACAGTCGTCGCCGATGGTGCACCCATGGAGAACGGCATTGTGCCCGATCGTCACATAGTCCCCAACCACCAGGGGGCTCTCCGGGTCTGCATGCATCGTGACATTGTCTTGGATATTCGTGTTCTTTCCGATTCGGATCTTGGCGCGGTCGGCCCGTATCACCACTCCGTACCAGATGCTGGCGCCTTCTCCGATCTCAACGTCGCCGATCACGCAAGCTGTCGGTGCGATAAAGACATCTTTGCCGATCTTGGGCTTCTTGCCCCCATATGGTGCGATCATTTCTCCTCCTGCTGTCTTTTTCACCACGAATGTAAGATGATGCTTGAATTACCCGTTCGGCGAGAAAGGTTGTGCCCGGACCCCCACGAGAGAAGGTATGGGTCTCTCCGCAAAGGCCAGCCATGCCACGGTCGACACTTTCTGCCGGAGCGTTCCCCCGCCCAAGCATGGCTCGGGAGCGCTCAATTCGTCTTCAACTGATCTTTTCAGCCCCTTTTTAGCAGGGCGACCCGGCCCGGTCTCGATGTATGATACTTCAATGCACTTATCCGGCAACCTCAGTCAAGAGAAAGTTCACGGAGAAAATATTTTTCTTTGAGCGGCGGCAACCTCACCCAAGTGCTGCGGAGGCCGGTCGCGCCTGGAGAGGCCTTGTTTAAGGAGTGTGTTGTAGCGATACACGCAGACGAGCGTATGAAAGTTGCACCCTGTGCAGGAATAACCGGCCCTGCCCTCCTCCGCACTCCAGTGATGGGAGATGAGCCCTTCGGAGGGATCGAAGAGGTCCGGGGAAAAGATCCACGCCAGCACCCTTCGCGCCCGTTCAAGATAGCGTCTGTCCCGGGTGGCCTCGTAGAGATCGAGAAACACCCACGCCATGATGTTGTTTCCGGACAGGGCCCGGGTATCGGGCCTGGGGTGTCCGGAGAATCCTCCTGCTTCGTCCAGGCAGCACCGGTCCATGTATTCGAGCACCGAAAGGGCTTGATCGAGATAGCGCGTCTCGCCCGTGGCACGATAGGCGCTCACCAGGGCCATCATCATGGTCCCCTGGGGCCAGTCGAGCATGTTCTGGTGGGTATACCGGCCTTCTTCGCCGTCCCAGCACTCATCTCCGGCCTGCTCCACCAGGGCGGTGCCCTTCAGGACAAACTCCTCGCGCGCATCAGCGGTATCAGCCATGCGGGCTGCAGTGAAGCACAGGTATGCAGTTGCGCCATAGACACTCGCCCGGTCACTGACAAAGGGGGTCAGTGCCCCGGGAAAGTATCGGGCGAGGACATATCCCAGCCTGACTCCTCGCAGGAACGTCCGCCGGTACCGATCGTCACCCGTGGCGAGAAACGGCTGGGCAAGAGCGGGAAAGCCGATGACAACCTCCATGCTCGGCACCGGCCACAGCAGGCATTGGTTCACCATCCTTGCCTCGTGGGCTACGGTCCTGTCGGCCATGATGCGCAAGAGGTCTTCCTGCACATCATGGGCAAAGGCATAAAGCAGCATGGGGGCAAAGGCCGTGGCATCGCCCTGGAGATCGCCCTTCCAGTCTCCGCTCTCGTCCCAGGCACTTAAGATGAGCGTGGAGAGGACCGTGCAGAACTCATGCTCGAACTCGAACGAGGGGTGGGCCCGGCCGAGCGCCCGGGCTACATCGATACGGGTCATCTCAACCGGCTGTGGATCGGGGTTCAGCTGCCGGCACGCCTGTAGCCCCCAAAAAACAGCGCACAGCGCCGCAACGGCGAGAACTCCCTTTTCAAGGTTTTTTCGCATCCGGGAAAAACCTGCAAAAGCACTCGGGACACAGACCATGGCTGAACGACGCGTCGGAATGTTCTTCCACATACTGCTCCAGCTGGTTCCAGTATCCCTTGTCGTCGCGGATTCTCTTGCACCCGGCGCATATGGGAATCAGTCCGCGCAGGGTCTTGATCTTGCTCAGGGCGTCCTGAAGCTCGGCATTGAGCCTTTCCCGCTCCTCTTCGATGCGCTTGAGCTCGGTGATGTCCTGCAGGGTCTCGACCGCGGCGATCACCTCACCCGCATGGTTATAGACCGGCGATGCGTCGAAGATGAGGTACCGGGGCCTGCCCCCGACCTCGGCAAACCACCCCTCCGCATGGAGCCCGTGGGGCAGAAGGATCGAGGAGCCAAACACCCGGTAGTGCTCCTGCATGGTCTCCTGCCTGCCGTCTATGATCAGATCGGAGAGGCACGGCCGCTCGCCCGGATAAAAAGGCCGCCAGTGTTCCGAGGTGCCCAGGATCTCTTCCGCCTTGATGCCGGTGAGCTCTTCGCAGGCAAGGTTCCAGTGGATCACCCGGTGAGCCCGGTCGATGGCGAACACGGCAACAGCGCAATGCCGGATCATGCTCTCGGATATCTCGAGCAGGTTTTCCAGAGTGTGGCCGGCCGTATGCCCGCAAGCCGGGCCGTCCTGCTGCCGGGTATGCCCTCCCGCCGCCTTAGGACCAGTTCCGCCGGTGCGTTTCACTTTTTTGTCACGAGAAGTCATGCGGTCTCACTCCTTCTCATTTTCACATCCCGCAGGTTCCACGGACAGGGTGAGCCCTGTCCTGCCCGTCACCCTCACCTCCTGCCCTTTTTCCACGGCATCGGCCCCTTTAAGGATTTCCGCCTTCCAGAGCTCGCCCCTGACCTCGATGTATCCGGAAGGATCAAGCCTGTCTCTCGCCACACCGTACAGCCCCACGGGCGAACCCTGCTCGCGGCAGCTCCCGGTATCGTAGGCCCTCCAGACAAGGGGGTACAGGGCCACGTCTTTTGCCACCCACAGAACGATCAGGAGCCAGAACAGCCATAATGGGAATGCGATCAGCCAGGTCCTTACAAAGAGCAGGACAATGACGAACACGAAAAGGCCGATGATCTGCAGAATCGCGTACCGGAGTATCACCCCGCCCTTCATGCACGTCTCTTTCACCGGCATTCCCTGTTTCCTCAGTGGTTCATCCCCCCTGTTCGCGGGAGATTATCGAACGAAGCACTGTCGAAGTCAAGCAACCGCCCCTCCTGCCTCTTAAAAAGCGAGAACAGTCATGGGGGTCAGGTCTCTTCCGTCTTAGAAAAGCTCGAGCATTTTCTCTTCATACCAGGTGGCGCCGAGCAGGCTTGAGAGAAAACCGTTGTGGCCGCCATAGTCATGGATAATGAGCTTTCCGTAAGGGGCAAGACGCAGCCCGGTAAAATCGCCGGCCGGTATGGCCGGGTCGTCCCGCGATATGAGGATGGTCGTGGGCACCGGGGCCTCTTCGAGGACCGAGCCGGTGATGGTATACCCGCGAAAATACTCCTCCATGCCGGCATAGATGCCCGAAGCCCTGATGAGCGCCTCGGTGAGGCCGATGACGGTCTTTATGGGGAGCAGGCCGGAGAAATCGTAGAGGTTGGGGTACAGGGCCTGTTTCTTGCGCAGGGACCTCCGCCATTTTTTGAGAAAGTACCAGCGCAAGAGCCCGCTATTGTCGATTGCCCTGCTCGACCTGGCCGGATCGACCACCGGACTCACCGCCATGACGTGCCTCAGGGTTTCGATGGGCTCACGCGCACACCTGCAGGCGATCCTCAGCGCGAAATTGCCTCCGAGGGAAAACCCGGCAAGATAGACGCCGCTGCCACGGGCGAGCGCTGCGGCCTGTTTGACGGCGGAGAACACCTCGTCTAGGAGCGTGGCATAGAAGAGCCCCTCGTTGAGATGATGGGTATCGCCGTGGTCCCGGAGATTGAGCCGGAACACATCATACCCATGGGCGTGGAGAAACCTCCCGGTATGCAGGATGTAGGTGGACGACGCGCTGCCCTCCCACCCGTGGATGAGAATGACCAGGCCCTTTGCCTCCTCGCCCGGCGCAGGGGAGTGAAATCCCTGCAGCCTCACACCGTCAACGGTGTCGAAAATCTTCTCGCGGCTGCAGGCGGCCATGGGGTTGGGGCCCAGGGTGCGAATCCTGCTGCTGGCCAGGACGGTCTGTGCATAGGGCGCCCGCAGGTGGGCGGGGGGAATGAAATCGCTGTCTGATCTCACCCTCTCTCCTCCTTCCTGTGCAGCGGGCGCCCCGGGTGCCGGCCCGGACCTGAGTATGAGATATCCGGATGCAGCCTTCTGCCCGTCCCGGCACCGGCACAGATGCGTATTGACCGGACACGGCTCCCCGGACGCCTGCAGGAACGCAGGCATATCTCACCCGACTGCAGGCCCCTGCCCGGAGTCGCCTGCATCCCTGCTACACCATGAGGTTGAGCGGCTCGATGTAGGCAGGGTCTTCGTTTTCCATGACCTCGATGATGTGCTTGTGGAGCCGCAGCTTGTGCTGTCCGAAAATGGCCCTGCCCTTGTGGTAGGTCTTTGCATAGGCAAGGCTCTCGCGCATGAGCTCATCGGCATCGGCGCAGGCCTTTATGACCACGTGGTGCTCCTCGAGCTCTTTGGCCCCTACGCGCCTCCCGCTGAACACCAGCTCTTCGAGTTTGTAGTAGGGGATCGCCTTCCGAAGGATCTGGAGCATGGCGGGAAGGAAGGGTATATTCACATCCACCTCGGGAAAGCAGAAATAGCCCCTGTCGGCCTTCATGAAGCGGTAGTCACAGGTGCAGGCCAGGATGCTGCCGTTGCCGAAGGTGTGTCCGTTCATGGCGGCGATGACGGGCATGGGAAAGAGGAGTATCCGCTTGAACACGCTGTTCATGTCGTACATGAACTTTTTTATGGATGCGAAGTCCTTGTTCTGCATGGCACCGGTGATCCACACCAGGTCGATGCCCTGGGACCAGCTCTTGGGGTCGCTGGAGGTGAGCACCACCGAGAAGATCTCCTGGTCTTTTTCGATCTCGTCGAATACGCCGAGCATGCCTGTGGCAAAATCCGGATTGTGCCGGTTTTCGGTGTTGTTCATGATGACGACGGCAACGGATTCATCCTTTTTCCATTCAACGACAGCCATGGTATCCTCCTCTTTCATGATTTATGCAGATACATTTTCTTTTTCTTAACACAGATCGTCGTAAAAATGCAGAGAGGAATCGCAGCCGTATCTCCCAGCCCGGCTCCGAGTTCGCTCGATCGGCAGTCAGGACCATGGATTACCCTGTAAATTATTGACACTCTCCTGCCCATTTGTTACAAGGGCTGCGGACTTTGATTCTACCCTAGTAGGAGGATATTGTCGTGAAAGTACTCGTAAGTGATAAATTATCTGATAAGGGCGTTGAAATTCTCAGAAACGGCGGCCTCGACGTTGATGTCAAGACCGGCCTCAAGCCGGAAGAGCTGGTGAAGATCATCGGCGAATACGACGGCCTGGTAGTGCGGTCCGCTACCAAGGCGACCCAGGAGATCATCTCAGCCGGCAAAAAGCTCAAGGTCATCGGCCGGGCGGGTGCCGGCGTCGACAACATCGATATTTCCGCTGCCAGCAAGCAGGGCATCGTGGTCATGAACACGCCGGGCGGCAACACCGTGACCACCGGCGAGCACACCATCGCCCTGATGATGGCCATGACGCGCAATATCCCGCAGGCCAACATGCTCATGAAGCAGTCCAAGTGGGAGAAAAAGGCACTGGAGGGCCGGGAGGTCTTCAACAAGACCATCGGGATCATCGGCCTCGGCAGGGTCGGCTCGGTGGTGGCGTCGCGTGCGCAGGGCCTGAAAATGAACGTGCTGGTGTACGACCCCTTCATCACCCAGGAGCTGGCCGAGCAGCAGGGCTATGAGCTGGTGAGCCTGGACGAGCTCTATGCCCGGTCTGATTACATCACGGTGCATACGCCCAAGACAAAGGAGACCATCGGGCTGGTCAACAAGGACGCCTTTGCCAAGATGAAGAAGGGCGTCATGATCATCAACTGCGCCCGGGGCGGCATCATCAACGAGAAGGACCTCATCGATGCGCTCGACTCGGGCAAGGTGGCCGGTGCCGCGATCGACGTGTATGAAAAAGAGCCGCCGGAAGACTGGTCCCTGGCGATGCATCCAAAGGTTGTCAGCACTCCCCACCTGGGGGCATCCACCTACGAGGCCCAGGAGAACGTGGCGCTCGCCATTGCCGAGCAGATAGTTGACTATCTCAATAACGGCATCATCCGAAACGCAGTCAACGCCCCGTCGGTAGCGCCCGAGATGCTCCCCAAAGTCAAGCCCTATATCGAGCTCTCGGAGAAGATGGGGACCTTCTTCGGCCAGATCATCGGCCAGGTCACCTCCGACAGGTTAAAGAAGGTGAGCTTCACCTATACGGGCGATGCGGCCGCTATAGACACCAGGCCGGTCACCATCGCAGGGCTCAAGGGCCTTCTTTCCATCGTCACCGATGAGGTCAACTATGTCAATGCGCCGGTTCTGCTCAAGGAGCGCGGCATCGACCTGGAGGAGACCCAGACGAGCAAAGAGGCGATCTACACCAACACCATCCGGATCAGCCTGGAGTTCGATTCCGGCACCCGCACCCTGGAGGGATCGGTCTTCTATCCTGGAGACTTAAGGATTGTCAGCATCGACAACTACTCCATCGAGGCCATCCCGGAAGGCTACATGCTGGTGATCTACAACAAAGACCTGCCGGGCACCGTGGGCAGGATCGCCACAATAATCGGCGAGAGCAATGTCAACATCGCACGACTCTTCCTCGGCCGTGACAGGCAGCAGGGGACTGCAATCATCATCATCAATCTCGACACCGAGGCCCCCAGGGACGTCATCGAGAAGATCGCGAAATTCCCCAACGCCTTGTCGGTCCAGGAGGTCAAAGTCTAACCAAGGAACCAAGAACAGGAGAATTCGATTATGTCAAACGTGGTCGTTGTAGGCACCCAGTGGGGTGACGAAGGCAAAGGCAAGGTAGTAGACCTCCTCACCGAGCAATCCGACCTGATCATCCGGTTTCAGGGGGGCAACAATGCCGGCCATACCCTGGTGGTGGGCGACAGGAAGGTCATCCTCCACCTCATCCCATCCGGCATCCTGCACAAGGACAAACTCTGCATCATCGGGCCGGGGCTGGTCATCGACCCGGAAATCCTCTTGGAGGAGATCACGGCCCTGAGGGAAAAGGGTTATGTAGTCACAACGGATACTGTTGCCATCAGCGATCGCGCCCATGTGATCATGCCGTATCACAAGATGATCGACCATGCTCGGGAGACCATTCAGAAGATCGGCACCACGGGCAGGGGCATCGGCCCGGCCTACGAAGACAAGGCCCGCCGGACGGGCATCAGGATGGTCGATCTGGTGAATCCGAACCTTCTCCGGAAAAAGATCGACGCAGTCTTCGACGAGAAGCGGGAATATCTCACCTGCATCCTCAAGGTCAAAGCCCCCGACAAGAATGAGATGATCGAGAAGTTCCAGGCCATGGGCGAGAAGCTTAAGCCCTTTGTCACCGACACCTCGGTGCTCGTGCACCGGTTTATCAGCCAGGGCAAAAACCTCCTGTTCGAGGGTGCACAGGGTGCCAATCTGGACATGGACCACGGCACCTATCCCTATGTCACCTCGTCCAACACCATTGCCGGTCAGGCGTGCGTGGGCTCAGGTGTCGGCCCCACCATGATCGACTCGGTGCTGGGTATTTGCAAGGCCTACACCACCCGGGTGGGCGGAGGCCCCTTCCCCACCGAGCTGGACGACGAGATCGGCGAGAAGCTCAGGGCCTTCGGCGGGGAGTACGGCGCAACCACAGGCAGGCCCCGCAGGTGCGGCTGGCTCGACCTCGTGGGGTTGAAAAGCTCGATCAGGCTCTCGGGCATCTCTCATCTCGCGATCACCAAGCTCGACGTGCTCTCCGGGTTCGAGACCATCAAGGTGGCGACAGCCTACCGCTCTGGCGGAACCCTCATCGAGAGCATGCCGGCCGACCTTGAGATGTATCCTGACATGGAGATAATCTATGACGAGCTTCCGGGGTGGGAGGAAAACATCTCGTCCGTGCGCTCGTTCGATGAGCTGCCCGCGAACTGCAAGGCGTATATAGCCTACATAGAGAAAAACCTCGGGGTGAAAGCCGCAATCGTGTCGGTGGGCCCGAAACGGGAAGAAACGATCATCAGGGAAGACCTGTTTAGATAAGAGTCTTCATAAAGCAAATTCGGTTTTACTAAAGGCCCCTGACCGGGGCCTTTTTATTACCCTCAGGAATGTCTGGCGCTCGAACAGCCTCCACAGCTGGTTGCGCTGCACGACCCGCAGTTCGATTTGCCGGAGGCCGGGCGGGAGATCTTCTTTTTCACATTACCGCCTCCGCACTTCGGGCATTCAGGGGGATTCTGGGCGGAAATCGGCATAAGCCGCTCGAACTCCTCGCCGCAGTCCTTGCACTGGTATTCGTAGATGGGCATTCATTCCTCCTTGATTGTCCCTTTGCGGTACTACTAATGCCTGACTGGTGAAAAGTCAATGAGGTACACTCCCCAAGCCCGAGCTTAAAAAAGACTGCCCCAAAGCACGCTTGACAACCACCCGCTCAAACCGCCCCATAGCGGCAGAGACTCGGATGGCGGGAGAAAAAAACGAGTGGGTGAGCCAGCGGACGGCAAGGCTGGTGAAGCATCTCGTGTGGTGTGACCGCATTCGGTTTGATGATAAGCGGCTGACATTATTCTCTCTTATTGACAAGCCGGCTGTCTCCCTTTAGTCTGGACCAAGGAGGAGGACTTACATGAGCACATCATATAATTTTTACAAGGTAGAGAAAAAAGACAATGTCGCATGGGTCTTTCTGAACAGGCCGGAAAAGAAAAACGCCATGGGGCCCGATGCCTGGCGGGAGATCGTCCCCATCTTCGCAGACATCGAAGCCGACGACGAGATCAGGGTCGCGGTCATTGCAGGCGAGGGCAAGGACTTCTCGGCGGGCATCGACCTCGTGGGCATGGCCCCCTTGATCCCCACCCTCAAAAACTGGGACATGAGTGCCAAGGCCACGGTCAAGCTCTTCAAAGACATCTTTCCCCTGCAGGATTCTATGACCTGCGTTGAGAAATGCTCCAAGCCCGTGATCTGCGCGTTTCACGGGTACTGCATCGGGGCAGCCCTCGACCTGGGCGCGGCCTGCGACATCCGCCTGGCATCTGAAGACGCCCGGATATCCCTGCGCGAGGCGGCCGTGGCCATCATCGCGGACGTTGGCGTGCTCCAGCGGCTCCCCCACATCGTGGGCCAGGGCGTCACCCGGGAGATGGCCTTCACGGCAAAATTCATCACCGCCCGCCGGGCACTCCAGGTGAACCTGGTCAACGAAGTCTACCCTGACAAGGAGGCCCTGCTCAAGGGCGCCGCCGACCTTGCCGCAGAGATCGCCGCGCAGGCACCCCTGGCGGTCCAGGGAGCCAAGGAGGTCTTGAATTACTGCCGGGGCAAGAGCATCGCCGACGGCCTGGAATACGTCGCAGCCCGCAGCGCCATGATCCTTCCCTCGGAAGACCTGGCCGAGACCATGGCAGCCTTCATGGAAAAACGCACGCCCAAATACAAAGGCAAATAAAAATCGGTGAGGGAAATTGGGAAACTGGGGACGGGTGCAGATTAGCAAGTTAAACTGAACCCGTCCCCAGTTTTCCTCCCCCCAATTTCACAGATCTAAAGTTTCTCAGGGGTTTTTTCCGATGAAGATCATACATGGAAAAGAGACGAACCAAACGGCAGAAGACCCTTTCCTGGGGCCAACTCTTTGCAAACGCGAAGATCAACGGCCATCCTCTCAAGCTTCCTGTCCTGGATATCTCCATCGGCGGGATGGGAGTGCTGGTGACCAACGGATTCTCGCTGCTGCAGGAGGGGGCCGAGATACATATCGAAACCCTTGAAAAACAGGGAACCATAATCGCCACCGATATCCACGGCCGAATCGCCTATCTCGGCCCGGGCGTTCCCACCCGGGCGGGCATCGATTTTTCGCCTGCGGAGACACCGATCGAGGCCTACGCCAAGCTCCACGGCACCAGAGACGATACGGGCATGCTCGTCACGGACAAAGACGAGATCCTGCGCATCTTCAACGAGGTCAAGCGCTGGTCGCGCGGATTTGGCGACATGCTCATGATCTATCGGCAGAAGGCCATCCCTGTGGAGTTCTTCTACCTCAGGCCCCAGATCAACAACATGGTGTTGAGAATCGTGAGGATCTCGGAGTTCCGGCTCCCCTTTCAGCCTCAGGTGGGCACGGTCTACCCCTTCTATCTCTTCAAGGGCGTCAATGTCATGCTCTTCCACGCACAGGTGCAGGATGTCATCAAGAACATCATGGAGACCAGCTGGCCCGAGACCATGCAGCATGTCAGCAGGCGCAGCGTGCTGAGATATTTCGTCACGGGACAGGAGCCTCTGACCGCCACCATCGTGCACCCCATCAGTCTGGAGAAGATCGGGGCCATGGTGTGGGACATCAGCATCGAGGGTATGGGGATCGAGCTACTCGACGAAGACAAGACCCCTCTCATCGAGGGCATGAACCTTCCCGAGATCAACATCGAACTGCCCACGGGCGGCGTCACGGCAACGGGCATCGTCCGCTCGGTCAGATGCGAGAAGGTCCTCGACAAGACCCAGGTGGGCATCGAGTTTATCGGCGGGTCGAAGCACTACCGCGACAAGATCCTGAGCTATATCCTCGACAAGGACTTCCCGTCGGAGACGCTCATCTCTTAGAAATCCAATCCTTAAACCCGGTAATACTGCCGGTACCAGCGCACGAAGTGCCCGATGCCCTCTTCCACGGTTACCCGGGGCCGGAAGCCTACTGCGTCTTCCAGGTCCTGCGCGTCGGCGCAGGTGGCCACCACGTCGCCCTTCTGCAGGGGCAGCATGTTTTTCCGGGCCTCTTTGCCAAGCGCCTTCTCCAAAACGCCGATAAAGTCCATGAGCCGCACCGGGCGCGAACCTCCGATGTTGTAGATCCGGTAGGGCGCGTAGCTCGTGCCCGGGTCGGGGCTGTCGCCGTCCCAGGATGGGTCTGGCTGAGGCTTCATGCGCATCACTCGCACCAGGGCCTCGACGATGTCGTCGATGTAGGTGAAATCGCGCTCCATGTTGCCGTGGTTGTAGATATCGATTGCCGAGCCTTCGAGTATGGCCCTGGTAAACTTGAACAAGGCCATGTCCGGCCTGCCCCAGGGCCCGTACACGGTGAAGAAGCGCAGGCCCGTGCAGGGCAGCCCGTAGAGGCTCGCATAGGTGTGGGCCATGAGCTCGTTGGCCTTTTTCGTGGCCGCGTAGAGCGACACCGGATGGTCCACGTTGTGATGCACGGAAAAGGGCATCTTTGTATTGGCGCCGTAGACCGATGACGACGAGGCGAACACCAGGTGGGGTGTGCTCGCAGCCCTGCATCCTTCGAGGATGTTCATAAAACCCGAAAGGTTGGAGTCGATATAGGCATAGGGGTTTTCCAGGCTGTAGCGCACGCCCGCCTGGGCTGCAAGGTGGACCACTGCGTCGAACTCATGCTCGCGGAATATGGCCTCCATGCCCTGCCTGTCGACCAGGTCGGTCTTCTGGAAGGCAAAGCCTGGGATCTTTTCCAGGATGCTCAGCCGGTCGATCTTGAGCTGCGGATCATAGTAGGGATTGAGATTGTCGATCCCAAACACCCGGCAGCCCTCTTCCAATAGCCGCCGGGCGAGATGGAACCCGATGAAACCGGCTGCACCGGTTACGAACACGTGCATGTTTCCCTCCCCTTATGACAAAATCTGACAGATATTTTCTCGATATCCTTACTAAAAAGCGATCTCTGACACGGAATAGATGTCGGGTATCACATCTACCCCAGGCATAGATGTATCAGCCCCAACCAGGACGGCCTTCATCCCCATGTCTCGCGCCGTGAGGATGTTGGGCAGCCGGTCGTCTACGAAGACGCAGTCCTGCGGTCTGACACCGTAGAGCTCGAGAAGCTTCCGGTAGGGATAGACCCGCGGCTTGGGGATATAGTCCATGAATTCGATGGTGAAAAGCTCGCCCAGCAGGTCGATGACATCCAGTGACCTGAGCACCCGCCTCACATAGTCCACCGACCCGTTGGAGAACACGACCATGTCATGCCCGATGCCTGAAATGACTTTCTTGAGCCGCTCGTCCTTGTGCAGAAGCTCTTCAACTGGCACGTCGTGGACCTTCTGCAGGTAATCATCCGGGTCGACCCCATGGTGCCTCATGAGCCCGCCCAAGGTTGAGCCGTAGGAGTCGATATACCGCTTCCTGAGCGCACGCGTCTCCTCCAGGTCGAGGTTGCACCACGACATGACATACTCGTCGATCTTTCCGGTCACCAGGTTGAACGGCCCCGCACCTTTGGGATACAAGGTATCATCTACGTCGAAAAGAATCAGTTTCACGTATGACTCCTCCTTGCATGGGGTCAGGTCTCAACATATCTCTTGGGGTCAGCAAGGGAACGGGGTCAGGTCTCTACATATGACACGGGTGTGTCATATGTAGAGACCTGACCCCAAGAGATGACCCCGTTCCCTTGGAGACCTGACCCCGATCCCTCTCATTCATCCTCGAATATCTCGAGCTGGTCCTTTTTTCGCTCGAGGCCCAGGAGCCGGTATCCTCTCGCGCACACCTGCCTGCCTCGGGGCGTGCGCTTGAGATAGCCGCTCTGGATCAGGTAGGGCTCGTACATGTCTTCGATGGTGTCTTTATCCTCGCCCAGCGACGCAGCCAGCGACTCGATACCTACCGGCCCGCCGGAAAACGACTCGATCATGGTGGCAATGATCTTGCGGTCCATGCGGTCGAGGCCGGTCTTGTCGATATCCAGCCGGGAAAGTGCTGTGTCTGCTATCTCCCAGGTGATGGTGCCGTCTCCCAGCACGTCGGCAAAGTCGCGCACCCTGCGCAGGAGCCGGTTGGCGATCCGGGGAGTGCCGCGCGACCTCCGGGCGATCTCTGTCAGGCCCTTATCGTCGACCGCAACCTCGAGGATCCTGACAGTGCGCTTGAGGATGGTGCACAGCTCGCTTTCGCTGTAGAACTCCAGGTGCCCGATAATGCCGAACCTGTCGCGCAGCGGCGAGGTGATCATTCCGGCCCGGGTGGTTGCCGCCACCAGGGTGAAGGGGTTGAGGTCGATCCGGATAGACCGCGCCGACGGCCCCTGGCCGATGATGATGTCCAGCTTGAAGTCTTCCATGGCGGGGTAGAGGATCTCTTCGGCCGCCTTGCCGAGCCGGTGGATCTCATCGATGAACAGGACATCGCCCTCTTCCAGGTTGGTGAGGATCGCGGCCAGATCGCCCGACTTCTCGATGGCCGGGCCGCTCGTGATCCGCAAGCCCACGTTTCTTTCATGGGCGATGATGTGGGCGAGCGTGGTCTTGCCCAGGCCCGGAGGGCCGTAGAACAGGCAGTGGTCCAAGGCCTCTCCCCGGGCGTTGGCCGCCTTGATGAAGACTTCCAGGTTCTCCTTCAGGGCGTTCTGCCCCACATATTCCTTGAGACTCCGGGGCCTGATGGTGGCCTCGAAATCGGTCTCTTCTCGGTCGGTTCTGATGCCGGTCAGTTCTTCTCTCATCAAAAAGCTTCTCTTTTCACAACTCTTTTTTACGTCATGGTTCTTGTCGCAGTGGTTTTCTCTGCCCTTATCTTACCACTGCTCGAGTCTTATCAGAACCCTTTAATTGCCTCGGTTCTTGTCTCATCGAATCTCTTTTCTTCTCAACGTTTGCTTTCTCTTTCAAAGCCTATTGTTTTTCTGAGATTCTCGCTTCTCCAATTCTCGTGCGCCCGGATCTTTTCTCACCGCTTTCTTTTTGCGGCCAGGCTCTTCCCCTGAAAGCCTCCCGCCTCACCGGATCAGCTCTTTGAGCGCGCTGCGGATAAGCTCTTCGACATTGTCCGCCTTGGCGCACCCCACCGCCCGGCGCGCCTGCGACTCTGCATAGCCGAGCGAGACGAGCGCGGCCACGGCGTCTTCCGAGATATCCGCGCGCGGCATGGCCCTGCCCGGGCCGTACTTCTTTGTTATGCGCTCCTTGAGCTCGAGCACGATGCGCTGGGCGCTCTTTTTGCCGATGCCGGGCAGGCTGCTTAAATATCCGATGTTCTCGCTCACCACCTCTTCCAGAAAACGGGTGGGGTCGATCCCAGACACGATGTTCAGTGCGGTCTTGGGCCCTACCCCTGACACGCCCAGCAAAAGCGAGAAGATCTCCTTCTGCCTGAGGTCGGCAAAGCCGTAGAGCTCGATCGCATCTTGCCGGACGATCATCTGGGTGTAGAAGGTGTGTTCTTCGCCGCACGAAAACTGCTGCCCGGGCACAGCAGGCACGCGAAGCTGATATCCCACACCCCCCACCAGCACGGTCAGCTCTCCTCCCGCGATCTGCACCACCTCGCCCTTGAGCATGCCGATCATCGAGCGAGCTCCTTCATGCGTCGTGACGAGGAGTGGCAGAGCCCGATAGCCAGCGCGTCGGTGGCGTCGTTGGTGAGCGGCGAATCCTTGGGCAAGCGCAAAATTGACGTTATCATGGCGGCGATCTGCTCCTTGTCAGCCCTGCCGTATCCGCAGGTGGCTTTCTTGACCTCGGTGGGGGTGTATTCGAAGACCGGGATGTCGAGCAGGCTCGCGGCGAGTATGATCACTCCCCGCGCCTGGCCCAGCTTGAAGGCCGACTGAATGTTAAGCGCGTGGAAGGTTGCCTCAACGGCTATCTCGGCAGGCTGGTATTTTTGAAAAATCCCGGTTGCCTCCAGAAAGATCTCTTTGAGCCGCGAGTCGAGGCCCTCGGACCTGGGCCTGATGACGCCATGCGCGACATAGGAGAGCGACCCGCGGGACACGTTCCCAATCTCGAGCACTCCATAGCCCGTGGCGCGCGTTCCGGGGTCGATGCCGCAGATGATCATTATCCTTGTTGGATCTGGGCCATCTCTTCGTCTGAGATATCGAAGTTCGAAGAAATGGACTGGACATCGTCCAGTTCCTCGAGAGCATCCAGCAGCTTCAAGGTCTGCTGCGCCTGCTTGCCCGTGAGTGTCACGTTTGTCTGGGGAATCATCTGCACTTCGAGCTGTCTGTATTTAATGCCTTTGCTTTCGAGCGCCTCTCTGAGAGTCTCGATCTCTTCGGGCGCGATCACGATCTCGAACTCATCTCCCTCGTCAGAGATGTCTTCGGCCCCGATCTCGAGAGCCAGGTCATAGAGCATCTCTTCGTCCACCGCATCTTTGGGAATGGCGGCAAAGCCTTTTTTATCGAACATCCAGCTCACACAGCCTGTCTCGCCCAGGTTGCCGTTATATTTTGAGAATATATGCCGTATATCCGCAACCGCCCGGTTCTTATTGTCGGTGAGCACGTTTACGAGCACTGCCACGCCGCCGGGACCGTATCCCTCGTATGATGTCTCTTCGAGGTTGAAACCTTCGAGCTCGCCGGTGCCTTTCTTGATGGCCCGGTCGATGTTGTCTTTGGGCATGTTGGCGGCCTTGGCCGTCGCCACCGCGGTCCGCAGACGGGAATTTCCATCGATATCGCCGCCTCCCATGCGGGCCGCTACCGTGATCTCCTTGATGAGCTTGCTGAACAGCTTGCCGCGCTTTGCATCGGCAGCACCTTTTTTATGTTTGATCGTGCTCCATTTATTGTGGCCGGACATACCTTCCCTCCTTTTTCGCTACGCTATGATGTGTAGCACAAGAGTATGCATTGATGCAAGTTTCCCCATGAATCTGCACGACTCTCATTGCGAACCATATATTATTGCTCTGCATGAAAATCAACCGATAGATCGGGGTCAGGTCTCAACATATGACACGATAGATAGGGGTCAGGTCTCAACATATGACATTTCGAGTTTTCTCCGCACTTCCCTCACCAGTTTCTGAATCTCTCCATCTCCACCTATCTCCCGCTGATATCGCCGGTTCGACTGGCTCACCGCGTTTTCCCGCATGCCATATCTCTGCCCGATCTCGCTCAAGGAATAGCCTCCGATATCCTGGCTGATCCACAGGCTCATTTTCTTTATCTGCCTGGGATGGTCCCTGCATACATCCGCCACAATCTGTGCTATCTTATCCAGTGAAGGCCTTGTTTCAAAGGCCTTCAGCGCAGGAACATTTCTCGTGTCTGCCTCCCGCATGTTTTCCTCAATCTTTTTCTGCACAAAGGCGCAAAACGATTCCCTCCCCAAAATCGTTGATGCATGGACCTGTTCAAGCGGGTTTCCCACGTTCTTTTTCTCTCCCTCTTTTACGAATTCCCGGTATCTCTCCCTGGCAGTGCTTTCATCCTCTCCGAAAGATGCAAGCACAAAGCCTGTCTCCATCCACTGCCTCGCCTCACTCTTTCCTATGTATGAAAGGTAGCTCGACCATGGGTAGTCTTCCACGTTTTTCACCATGCCCGCACGCACGGGGTTGAGGTGGATGTACCGCGACAATTCCAGGCAGTAGGCATCCTTTTCTACCAGGATGGATCTGTATCTCCCCTGGAACAAGTGGCCGCTGCGGCTCGTTTTGACATTATAATACGTGGTGTATGCCCCGTTTATGTGGTGCATGATCTGCGAAAGATTTTCCCTGGGGGTCTCCAACAAGAGATGATAGTGATTCTCCATCAGGCAATATCCATGGAAAAGCGCACCATAGCGCATGTGCGCCGACTCGAGGTATGAGAGAAACCGCAGCCTGTCCCGGTTGCTGCTGAATATTTTCTTACGCTCATTCCCGCGGGCCGTAATGTGATAGAATGCCCCTGGATACGAAACACGCAGAGGTCGTGCCATTGGTATACCTCCTCAAATTCATATTTCCATTGCAATCAGATCAATAATAACAGGGGACAATCAGCGAGTCAATTCTCAAGGCCTGCCGTGACACGACCGGCCTGCCGGTGCTTTCCGCAGACCTCTTCTTTAAACCCTGCCCGATTTGTCATATGTTGAGACCTGACCCCATTAATTCCTCGAAGCTTTTCCGAAATCCTTTTTCTTCCGAAGACATATCAAATTCATCAAGCCAGGACCGTATGTATGAGATATCCAGGTTATCGCTGCGAAGCAGGATTGATCTGGCATCTTCCCTGTCGCGTGGCCTGCCTGCAAAGATTTTGTGGATAATGACATCCTCGGGCGAGGCAAAGCATACTTCCGTCTCCAGTATCTCTATCTTGTTTGCCCTTTGGATCGCCTGAGTTTCATAGGGGGTGAACGAGAAGATGAAGTCGACTCTTATGCCGGTCTTTTCATGCAGACACGGCAGCACCATGGTCTGAAGAGCAAATTCCTTGACGTCATCGGGGAGAGCCCGGAGCGACAGCTCCCCGGCAAGATCGAGGATCTCATCAAGGCAGCCGGTATCAACCCCGAGGGTGATATCGATATCTCTTGTCAATCGAGGCTCGCCATAAAGCAGGACAGCCTGCCCGCCTATGACCATATAGGGGATCGAGCGTATCCGCAGGGCTTTGCCTAAGGATGCGAGGATTTCTTCGAACATGAATTCAGCACCCTTGCCAGACGGATATCCACCTCGATACCGGCAAGAGGATCTTCCCCGGGCAGAACGCCAAGAGCCCTGCCTTCATGCCAAAGGGATGAGAAAATCTCCATCGCCCGGGCATGAGGAACCCTGCCCTCTTCCCGGGCAAGATCATCTTCAAATTTCTTCAGGAGATCAGGTCGCCTGACCATTGCCAACCTCTTGTACGAATTGATTTCCACCCTGCTGCAACTGCAGCCGGCTCGTCTCTCTTTTCATTATAAGAGATAAGAGTTGTTTTGGCGATCATTTTCTGAAATAATCCTGTCTGCACGACTTATTACGCAATCTGATGAGGTATCGGCTGTACGGTACTGTCTGAACGAAGGGAGGTTTGTCCGATGGCAGGCGCCAAGTCAAAAAAACCCGAACTCGGCATGAAAAACACCAAACAGGAGCTCCTCGATGCCTACAACGAGGTATTGGAAGAGCTGGAGGAACGAAACCAGGCAGAGCTGAAGCCTGAGAAGAAAATCGAGGAGAAGAAGAAGCAGGAGATTGTCCGTGCCGTGAGCGATGTCTCGATGGAAGGCGTGGCCCAGAACATAAAAACCCTGAAAACGGATATCGACAAAAACCTCTCTCAGCTCCAGGAGCGGCTCGAATCAGAGGTGAAAAAGCTGGGCGAAATTCAGGCGGCAATCAGCATCCGTGATGCCGAGCTCAAGGAAATCTACGAGATCGACAGGTCTGCAAGCTCTCTAGCAGCGCTCATAGAGGCCAACAATCGCAAAAACCGGCTCTTTGAAGAAGAGCTGGAGCTGAAAAAGTCGAGCCTTCTGGAAGACATCGAAGAAACCCGCCGGAAGTGGGACCAGGAGAAGGCCCTGCACGCAGCCGAGACGAAGGAGCAGCGAGAGCAGGAAGCGCGGCAGCGGCAGCGGGAAAAAGAAGAGTATCTATATTCGTTCCAGCGAGAGCGCCAGATCGAGAAAGACAAGTTCGAAGACGAGAAGGCCCGCCTCCTCTCAGAGAAACATGCCCTCGAAAACGAGATCAAGGCCATGCGCGAGGCGGCTGAAAAAGAGCTCGATGAGCGAAGAAAGACACTCGCCGAGAAGGAATCGGAATTCCTTGAGCTGAAAAAGCGCGCCGAGGCATTTCCCGAAGAGCTTCAGAGCGCTGTCGCAAAAACAGCCAAAGACACGGCGGAAAGGCTCAAGCTGGAGACGGATTACCAGACGAATATCCTCAAGCAGCAGTACGAGGGAGAGAAGAATGTGCTGCTCACCCGCATCGACGCCCTGGAAAAGACCGTGAAGGAGCAAGCCGAGCAGATATCGAAGCTCTCAAGACTTCAGGAAGCCGCTTATCAAAAGGTGCAGGACGTGGCGGTAAAGGCAATCGAAGGGGCCTCGAAGCACGGCTCGTTTTCCGGCCTGCAGCAGGCCCTTTCCGAGCAGGGGAGAAAGACGAATTCAGAGTAGTGCCTGCCGGTGCTTTCGGTAATCATGGGGGTCAGGTCTCAACATAATCATGGGGGTCAGGTCTCAACATATGACACTCCCTGTGTCATATGTTGAGACCTGACCCCCATTCTTTTACTGTGTCATATGTTGAGACCTGACCCCCATTCTTTTAGACCCCCATTCTTTTATATTGTTAAGACGCCCCAAATCTATCACCCTTGTGTCCTGTACCCCACAGGCTGATTATGGGCATAGTTTGGGTGCAGAAAATCCCTGCAATGCTGAAGCCGAGCCGTTGAGAGAGACGTCAGGGACAAGATGCACAGGCTCGAGACAGTCACCCCGCCGGGCATGCTTTGCCCGCCGCTCACTCTAGCAGCAGTGAGAAAGAGAGAATAAACATGCCGCTCGCGCTCTTCAATGCCAGGGAAAGGAGCTTGGGAGTATCAGTCGGTAGAGCTGGTCTCCCCGGTTGTTCCGCCTGCCCCGCCTCCGGGCCTGAGTTGGAGGCCCGGGAAATTCTGACGGAAGCGGCGTTCGCTGTCCTGCATGAGCTGGGTTCCCTGGGTTATATCTCTTTTGCCCTGGTTGATCTGCGACTGACCTTCCTGAATCATTTCCTTGCCGTCTCTGATGCGCTCCCTGCCGGTCTGCGCCAGCTCTGAACCCCGCTCCCACTGGTTGGCCAGCTCTTCCTTGAGATCGACTTCCGTCTGGACATCAGCGGCATGTCCTCTCATGATATCGGCTGTGGTGGCCGGCTTTTCATTGCCGGCGCAGCCGGAAAGCGCAAACATCGCTACCCCGAAGACCAGGATGATCGATATCGAGAGCCTCTGCATGACGTACACCTTCCTTTCGTTCACGAATTCTCTGAATCCTCTCGAAGCGGATGCTCTCGGGCCGGGCCTCTGTCCGGCTGCATCTCCTTTGCCGCGAAACATATTCTCTCATGCGCCGGCGGCGCGGACCTGTCGTCATAACCGCACGCATCCGCCCACATAATAGAATAGTACGAATAGCGCAGGCACCGCTCAACATGCGGCACAAAACACCGCGCCGCGGTCTTCTGCAGCATCCCGGGTCCATAACATATAAACCCCTTGATTCTCCCCTCACTTCCATCTTATCCTCTGCCGATAGAAGAGTGCACAATCTTTCTTTGTTACGAGGGGCGCATATGAAAATTTGCATGATCGGCACGGGTTATGTTGGGCTGGTTACCGGGGCGTGTTTTGCCGAGATGGGCAACGACGTGATCTGCGTGGACGACAATGCAGAGAAGATCAGGATGCTGAACGAGGGCATCGTCCCCATATACGAGCCCGGCCTCAAGGAGATCATCGACAGAAACGTGCAGGGAGGCCGCCTGCGCTTTACCACTGACTTCAACGACGGC
>Ga0208824_1000173_pt1 | contig 74867 bp, 66 predicted proteins | sample AD_JPNTR3_MetaG_FD_184447 | JGI IMG/M metagenome (GOLD analysis project Ga0208824, IMG submission 184447) | Active sludge microbial communities of municipal wastewater-treating anaerobic digesters from Japan - AD_JPNTR3_MetaG (SPAdes) (version 2) | ecosystem: Engineered > Bioreactor > Anaerobic...
CAGCATTGGATATAAAAACGCCTTTGATAAGAAGAAAAAAATTTGTGTGGCACCCAAAGGCTCCTCCTCAAAAAAACATCCACTCGTTTACAGGTACTTAACTCCATAATACCTGCAATGTGGGTTAAATCAAAACTATTCGTTTTTTTTATATCTTTACCACAGAAAAACGAACCGAAAATGAAAATCCATTACATCATACTTTTGATTGTCTGTTTTGTTACGGCTTGTTCTTCGAGCAAGAAGACACAATCGGAAACCGCTTCAGAAGATTGGAAAACCTACTCACAAACTCTTGCAAAAGACACCTTTTTATTACCCGAAATACCGGATGCGATGACGGAGTCAAACGAACGAGCCATATTTTTGTGTATGCACTATTGGGATCGTTTCGATTTCACGAACGAAAAGCTCATCGACCGGCCCGACGTCACCGAGCAGGCTTTCGTCGATTACATCAATGTGCTAAGCTATGTTCGCGAAAATGAGGCCAAAACCTCTCTCAGAATTACTATTGAAAAAGCATCTGCAAACAAAGCGATGCTACAACATTTCGCATCGCTGTTCGAGAAATATTATTACGGCCCTCATTCACCTTTTCGAAACGAAGATATGTATCTGGAAGTGCTTCGACAACTTGTTAAATCGCCTGTTCTCGAAAAAGAAAAAAAATCGATATACGAATTTCAATTGGAAATGATACAGAAAAATCAGGTGGGATCAAAAGCAAACAATTTCGATTATACGATAGCTTCGGGTAAAACAAGTGATTTATATTCCCTTCAAAGCGATTACCTCATACTTATTTTTATCAACCCGGGATGTAACACCTGCAAGGCGGCCATTAATAGCATTCTCACTAACTCCAACATTCAATCGGCATTGCGAAGGAATAATGCAAACCGCACTTTTCTCTCGATTATGACGATGTATCCCGGTGATTCCTACTCCGAATGGGCGGAATATTTAAACGAATTACCCGCCGAATGGATCAATGCTTACGACAAAAACGGCACGATCTTCAAAAAAAGATTGTACGATATCCAGGCTACGCCTGTTATTTATTTGCTGGATAAATCGAAAAAGGTGATTTTGAAAGATGCCTCCGTTGAAGAATTGTCGAGATTCTTTTCCTTAGACAGATAACACACTACAATGCAATGCTCTAACAAGCATAAATTAACACGAATACATATTTGAAAACATATATTGTAGGATATTTTTTTGCTCATTACGGAATGTAACGTACCTTTGCAAGCAATTTTTTAACAATCGGTCATTGGCGAATGGCCAAAAAAGTATCTCATCCACTGCGTGAAGCATCCGGTGAGATAGAGTATTAATTTAAAATAGAACTATATGAAGTACGTGAACTTTTGCCTCATCGCATTGGGTTCGCTTATTTTGTCGTCAGGGTCAATCAAGACCGACAAGCCTTCCATAGGTTATCATCCGGGAGAAATTCTCCCGAATATCGTATTGCACGATGCGGAAGGGAAAAACATCGACTTAAGCGAATATAAAGGCAAAAAAGTAATGGTAAACTTTTGGGCAGCTTACGACGCCCAATCCAGAGCAAACAATGTCAGGATACACAACTTATTGAAGAACAATTATCCCGACGTCACGCTTCTCTCGATATGTTTTGATGAAAGTCGAAGCGTATTCGAAAAAACGGTTCTCTGGGACCAACTCGAAAACAACTCGCAGTATTGCGACACGAATGGAATCCGATCTGAAATCTACAAAGAGTTTCAGTTGAACAAGGGATTCAAGAATTATTTAATTGATGAGCAAGGTGTGATTCGGGCCATGAACATTACTCCGGATCAACTGAAAGCCATCCTTTAAAAATCTTTACACACCAAAAAACGGACACTAAAGTTTTAGCGTCCGTTTTTTTTGTTGGTTTCTTTCGAAGTTATTTTGCCTTTCCCTGATTGGCAACTTCATCCATCAGTTTTTTGATTACTTCGGGATCGCCCAGGAAATAATCCTTCACAACGTTCAAATTGTCATCGAATTCGAAAACATAAGGCACACCCGTCGGCAGATTCAATCCCACGATATCGTTGTCCGAAATGTTTTTGAGATGCTTCACAATGCCGCGCAAACTATTGCCATGAGCAGCAACAATAATTTCGTTGTAATTATTAAGGCTTGGCAAAATAGTGTCGTTCCAATAAGGCAGAATGCGTTCCACCGTATTTTTGAGCGCTTCGGTCAACGGAAGATCTTTTTCATCTACTCCTTTGTAGCGCGGATCCAAAAAAGGTGAACGAGGATCGTCCTTGGCAAGTGGTGCAGGCGGAACATCGTAGCTGCGACGCCAAATCAAAACCTGTTCTTCACCATATTTTTCGGCCGTTTCGGCTTTATTCAAGCCTTGCAACATCCCGTAATGTTTTTCGTTGAGACGCCAGGTTTTCTCTACCGGAATCCAATCCAAATCCATTTCGTCGAGCACGATATTCAATGTCTTGATGGCTCTTTTCAGATAGGAAGTATAGGCTTTTTCGAAATAAAAGCCTTCCTTTTTGAGCAACTTGCCGGCCTCGTGAGCTTCCTGAATGCCTTTTTCGGAAAGATCGACATCGGTCCACCCCGTGAAACGGTTTTCCTTATTCCAAACGCTCTCACCGTGGCGAATTAAAACTACTTTTTTCATATTTTTCGAGTTATTTGTTGATGAATAATCGGTTTTGTGAATGATGACACAAAACTACTCAAAATCATCGAAATTTCCGAATTTCAACCTCTCAAAAATGCGAACAAGACAATTCGTTTCGCTCAAGCAAAGCGAAGCAGTCATTTTTTTGTCATAATATCCAAAACAATTTTGTCGGTTTCGGTCATGCCCTTATTCCCGATCAGTGCGAGATTTCGGATGGTCTGATCAATATCGTCGTCGATGATTCCTTCCTGCGACGAGACCACCTTATCCTCCACTGCCATCAGCGCCGACAAAGTTGCGGTGGAAACTCCACTCGCAATTTTCAGGGCGCAGCTCGGTTTGGCTCCGTCGCAAATCATGCCGGTGATATCGGCAATCATATTCTTGGCCGCATACGTAATCTGCTCATAGCTTCCGCCCATCAGCCAGGCGATGCCGCAACAGGCACCGGTTGAAGCCACCACACATCCACAAAGAGCCGAAAGTCGCCCCAAATACTGCTTGATGTAAATCATGCACAAATTACTCAAAACCAAAGCACGGACGAGTTGCTCTTCAGAGCAATTGGTATTTTCGGCATAAGTCGATACCGGAAGTGTTGCAGCAATTCCCTGATTCCCACTTCCCGAATTGCTCATCACGGGCACCATCGCGCCGGCCATTCGGATGTCGCAAGCGGCAGCTGTAGCCGCAACCATACGACTGTGAAGATTATCGCCGAAGATATTCCTCCCTCTTTCGCTCAAAATTGTGGTTGAAACGCTGTGCCCGTAGGTATCATTTTTTGCAGCCTCCGATGCTTCGCGATTCATTTTTGCGGCGGCCAGTATGAAGTCAATTTCATTGAGTGGAGATTCGATAGCGAAGTCGTAAACTTTTTTGAATGTTAATTCCAAATCATTATCCGATTCATCCTTGCGTTCGCGCATTGCCGATTTTTCCAATAACGTTAGCCCATTTTTCCCGACAAAAATAAAACTCGTGTGATCGCCGCAAATAATGGCCTCCGATGAATCCGCCCCCGATTGACATCGAACACGAATAAACAATTTGTCGGTTTCATTCTTTTCGAGGCAGATATGAATTTTGCCTTCGGCAATCATCTTTTTTCCTTTTTCCACATCATCTGCCGTAATGTCTTTGAGCACCTCGAGTCCATAAGCCGATTTTCCGGCAATAGCACCCAAAGCAATCGCAATCGGCAAACCGGTCATGCCTGTTCCGGGAATTCCGACCCCCATCGCATTTTTAACGACATTTGTACTGAGCGACACCTCAATCCGGTCCGGAAAATTTTCGAGCGTTTCTACAGCCCGCGCCGTGCATAAAGCTACAGAAACGGGTTCGGTGCAACCGATTGCGGGAACGATTTCACGACGCATTAGCGCACCGATTTTCATTCTTTCATTCAAAGTCAACATCAGCGTGGTTTTTTAAAAGTACAAATGTACTACAATATCACTCTTGGACAGACAAAATTGAAGCATCTTTTTGAAATGCCGTAAATTCATGCTATTTTTGAAACATAGAAACATTTCGGAAAAAATGACTAATCGCGAGGAACTACTGCACTACTGCTGGAAATTTAAACTGTTCGCGTCAGAAAATTTAATTACGACCGATGAACAAAAGCTTGAAATAATTGATCCGGGAACGTGGAACACCAATGCCGGACCCGATTTTTTTAATGCCAAGATAAGGATCGGCGAAACCGTTTGGGCCGGAAATGTAGAGATTCATCGTTCATCGGACGAATGGACGAAACATGGACACCACAAGGATAAAGCTTACAATTCGGTAGTGCTGCACGTGGTAGAGTACGACAAGGGCGATGTTTTCAACGAAAAAGGACAGAAAGTTCCCCAACTTGTGATCCACGTTTCGGAAAAAGTGAAACAAAATGCCGACTTTTTGCTGTTTAGCGATGTCGTGCTGCCCTGCAGATCACAACTTACCGATATTCCCAAAAGCCGGAGCGACGCATGGCTCACAACACTGGCCATCGAACGGTTGGAACGAAAGACAAATGACATTTACGCGCATCTGAAGAGGTTCAATAACTCATGGGACGACACATTTTATGTGTTGTTGGCACGAAATTTCGGATTCGGACTCAATTCCGACGAATTCGAACGACTTGCTCTGAGCCTGCCCTATAGCTATATTCGCAAACATTCCGACAATCTGTTTCAGGTAGAAGCGTTGCTTTTTGGACAAGCCGGCATGCTGGAAGAAAATGTGGCAAACGACGATTATTATTTCGAACTGCAGCGGGAATATCAATTTCTGAAAAAGAAATTCATGCTTAAACCTTTGGAAGATGTCCATTTCAAAAAACTTCGCACCCGACCGCAAGGATTTCCGCAAGTCAGAATAGCCGAATTGGCAGCGATCATCCAACAATCGGATCGATTGTTTTCGGCCATTCTCGAAAAGGAAGACCCTTTGCAGTTGCGAATGTTTTTTCAGATTACGGCTTCGGAATATTGGCAAACTCATTATTCTTTCGGAAAAACATCTAAGAAAATATCCAAATCTTTGGGTGACAATTCGCTCGATGCCATTCTCATCAATTCGGTTGTTCCCCTTCTCTTTGCCTACGGCAAACAAAACGATATCGAAAAATATACCGACAGAGCCATTCACATCCTCGAAGCTCTGAAGCCCGAAAGGAACAGCATCGTCTGGGATTTTCGCGCCGCCGGGATTGAGCTGAAAAATGCTTTCGATACACAGGCGTCAATTCAACTCTACAGGGAATATTGCCAAAAACGAAAATGTCTGTACTGCCGTTTTGGGCACCACATCCTGTCCACCCAATAAAGTTTTGAAAAGGACCTTCCCAAAATCCGATTTTACGATTTTTCAGATATAAATCTCCTAAATCTTTGAAAAACATTGTATTTTTGTGGTCGCTTATATTCAAACACAGCGTCAAAGAGAAGCTTATGCACAATAATCTACTTTCTTTTCTCACGATACTGTTTCTCATAGTGCTTACCATCAGTATGATGCATTCGTGTGCCAATATGGCATCACCGACGGGAGGATTATATGACGAAAATCCACCGGTTGTACTCAAAACCACACCCGAATTCAATTCCATAAATGTCGATAAATCCATCATCGAAATTTTTTTTGATGAAAATATCAAAATAGAGAAGCCTTCCGAAAAAATCATCATTACACCACCGCAGCAAAATTTTCCCGAGATCAGTGCCGTCGGGCGAAAAGTGGTAGTCAAACTAAAAGACGATTTGATCCCCAATACAACGTACACCGTCGATTTCACCGATGCCATCGTTGATAATAACGAAGGCAATCCGCTTGAAAACTTTTCGATATCGTTTTCAACCGGCGATCAACTCGATACGCTTGCCATATCGGGGAATGTACTCGAAGCCGAAAATTTGGAACCTGTATCGGGAATTTATGTCGGAATTCATTCCAATCTCGAAGATACAGCTTTTACCAAAACACGTTTTCAACGTATAGGCAGAACCGACTCGAAAGGTCGATTCACGGTAAAAGGTATGGCGCCCGGTCGCTACAAAATTTATGCGCTGAACGATCTGAATCGCGACTACAAATACGATAATCCGGCTGAGGCAATTGCTTTTCTCGACAGCATTATCGTTCCTTCCACCGTGCAGGCAACCCGCAATGACACGATTTTCAACAAAAAGGATACAACTCAAATAGACACCATCAAGACGATACAATATACCCGATTTTTGCCCGACGACATTGTTTTAAGATCCTTCCTTAGTGATTTTCAACGCCAATATCTCCAAAAACACGAACGACCCGAACAATATAAGCTCACTATGTTTTTTGCCGCACCTACATCAAAGCCAACATTCCGTTTACTTAGCCCCGAACGAAACGACACCTCATGGTACGTGGAAGAAAGAAGTGTGAACAACGACAGTATCACGTTGTGGATTACGGACTCAACAGTGTATAAAACCGATAGTATCCGCATGTTGGTCAATTATGTCAGAACTGACTCGTTAAACCGGAATTATATTGATACTGATACCCTCAGTTTTAATTTTCGCAAACCCAAAGAGGTCAAATCCAAAGACAACGAAAAAGAAGACACTCAATACCTCCACATTACAAGCAATATTCAGTCAACTCACGAAATTTACCAACCGATTCGGATCGAATTGGAACAGCCGGTAATACAATTTGACACCGAGCACATCAAACTCTTGCGAATGGTCGATTCTTCGTATGTTGCCTCACCCTATTCCATTGAAAAGGACTCGCTCAATTCGCGAAAATATGTTTTGCGGACGCGATGGGCTCCCGGCGGAAAATATCGTTTCGAGATAGATTCAGCAGCCTACACAAGCTACTACGGATTGTGGAATAACAAAGTTTCGCAAGATTTCACGGTAAAAAAACTTGATCAGTATGGAAATCTCCTTATAACGATTTCGGGATTACCCGGTGACAAAGACGTGTATGTGGAGCTACTGGACAAAACCGATAAACCTTTCAGAAAAACTCTCGTCGAAAACAATGAAGCAATTTTTATGGATCTCAATCCGGGAACAATTTACGCTCGACTGTTTATCGACGAAAACAGGGATGGAAAATGGACGACCGGTAATTACGAAAAAAAACGTCAACCCGAATTTGTTTATTATTATCCACGCTATTTCGAAATAAGGGCATATACAGATCATGAAGAGATATGGAATGTGAATGAAACTCCTCCCGTAAAACAAAAACCGCTTGAAATTACTAAAAATAAACCTGAAGTTAAGAAACGCCGAAACTTAAATGAACAATTGAACGGTCAAAATCGACAAAATGACACAGGGATGAATCCAACCCGAAGTACAGAAAATAATCCCTTTTTAAGTCGATAACAAGAATGGGAAATGTATAAAATTAGAAATCGCAATGAAAAAGAACATACAGCTTACAATCGCCTTCTTCGGCATCTTTTTCCTCATGGCATTTTTCTCCTCCGCACAGTGCAAAATCGAGAACAAAGCCTTTAAAGAGGGAGAAAAATTGAGCTACGACTTATATTACAAGTACGGGATTATCAACGCCAAAGCCGGCGTAGGCTCACTCAGCACCACGTTGACAAATGTAGCCGGGAAAAGTGCCTACAGAATCAAATTACTCGCCAATACCTCCGGAATCGTAGGAAACATGTACACGGTGAACGACACACTTACCGGTTATGTCGATGCCAATATGGTTCCGCTCCTATTCACAAAAGAAGCTTTCGAAGGGAAAGATTACTCTACGGATCGACAATCTTATTCCTACCGGAACGGAGAAATGAAAATACGCTCAATACGACACTGGAAAGGTAAACTCAGGTTCGACACCATATTCACAACCAACAAATGCTCATACGACTATATTTCTGTTCTTGCTTATGCCCGCAATCTCGACTATTCGAACCTGAAACGGGGCGACAACATCCCCATTCAGTTTGTAACGGGCCGAAAAATTGTAAATATGTCGATTCGTTATATGGGTACGGAATCTGTGAAAGCGAATGATGGAAAAACCTACGATTCCATTAAATTGTCGCTCATGATATTAGACGATGCGTTCGCCGATCAGCAGGAAGCTATGAACGTTGCACTGACCAATGATCTCAATCGCATGCCGCTCATTATCGAAATTGGTCTGAAAATAGGATCGATGCGAGTCGTACTAAAAAATTTTTCGGGAATAAGACATCCTATCAATTAATTTCATAACTCTTCAAATTTTACGCTCTATGAAACAACAATTAATTAAAGTCTTTCTTGCAACGGCAGCTCTTTTATTGACGTATGCCAACGGTGTGAGCGGGCAAAACGACGAAACAGCAGCAAGTCCTGATGGTGTAGTTCTTTTTGTAGAATTTTCGTTCGACGAAAACGACCTTGACACGGCAATCGAGCTAATGACCCAAATGCAATCTCAAGTACTCGAAAACGAAGAGGGTTGCCTTGCCTACGATTTACTGATGAGCGAAGAAGAACCTAATAAAATTTTCGTGTACGAAAGCTACGAAAATCAGGATGCGGTAAAGAAACACAACAATTCTCCTTATTTTAAGGAAATAGTGGGCGGAAAATTAAAAAAACTGATCAAAAATCAAACCGTAAAAACGCTTTATCTGGTTAATACAGAGGAAAACGAAGCAGCCGAAGATTTTATGATGGATGCCGAGCCTTAAAGCAAACCGGCATCGTGAAACATCTTCGCATAAAAAGAGGCCTTTTCTTCCAACGACTTTGGATAAGCCCTTGAGGATGAAGGCATGCGATAAAGACGATACAGTTGCTCATCGATCGGGATTTCTATGAAATTTCCGATCGATGGCCGTTTTTCAACCGAAGGGAATTGTGACAGCAGCGTATCCATAGCTTTTTCTCCCGTAGCTGCCAAAAAACGACAGGAAGGAATTTGGAGAAGGACGGAGCGGATATTGATCGGTGCTACCACTTCCAACTCCCGATCAGAAGCATTCTCCTTATGGCGAATTACTTTATGAGCCATATCGAAAATAGCAATCCCCTTTTCCTCCAGAAAACAAATGATCCGCTTTTTATTGAACGATTTTTTGTCTTCAGTCAAAAAATGATCTTTGTCATTAAAAAACGCTACGCCCATTATTCGCCACATATCGTTCTGAAAATTGGGATAAAAAAAGTCCATCCTCCATTTGGAACGTGGAGGAGGAAAACTACCCAAAAGCAAAAGAATCGCATTGGATGGCAAAAAGGGCTGCAACGGATGAATTTCGATTCGATAATCGTTCATGTATTAATCTTCCACATGCCTTTTGTGATGCGGACAAAGTGATGTTTATCAAACATTATGGGCAAAACCAACGCCTTTGGATAACAAAGAAATGGATAGTGTCCACTTAAACAAAACCGAAATTAATATAAAATCGTCAAAAAAGCATAACTTTGCAAATCTTATTATCCATTTTGATATGTCCGGACTCTCTTCTTTTCAGTCGATCATTCCCGAGCCAACATTGAGGCGATTGCCTTTGTATTTGGCTTACATAAAACTGCTGAAAAAGCAGGGGGAAACGCACGTGTCTTCAACTCAGATTGGGGAAAAAATCTACGTTTCCTCCACGCAAATAGCGAAAGATCTCTCGTATGTCGATGCAAGCGGCAAAACCCGAGTAGGATATGAGCTCGATTCGTTGATTGAAACACTCGAAGAGATACTTGGCTTTAGCTCAAAACACAAAGCCGTGCTTTTCGGAGTAGGGAGTCTCGGGGCAGCGCTCCTGGCAGATTCAGGGCTCGAACAATACAGTCTGAAAATAGAAGCCGGCTTCGACGTGAATCAAGCCGTAATCAATAGAAGTATCGGCGAAATACCGGTATATCATTCCGACGAATTCATCGAACGGAATAAAATCATCAAAGCCGAAATCGGAGTACTCACAGTGCCTTCCGAAATTGCACAACAAGTTGCCGATTATATGATCGAAGGGGGGATACGCGGCATCTGGAACTTCACGCCTTTCCGCATTCGTGTACCCGAAAACATCGTTTTGCAAAACACATCGATGTATGCCGATCTGGCGGTAATGTTTAACAGGCTGAATGTTCATCATTCTTCGAAATAGTTTATCTATATGAAAGTATTTGCGATAGGTCTCAATTACGGCTCTCACAATCAGGAAATGAAACGCACTTTCGAAAGTCCCAACCCGGTGATTTTCATGAAACCCGACACGGCAGTTCTCAAAGATGGCAAGCCGTTTTTCCTCCCCGATTTTTCGAATGAAATTCATTACGAAACAGAAATTGTGATTAAAATAAGCCGACTGGGGAAAAATATTTCCGAACGATTTGCGTACCGATACTATGACGAGCTTACGGTTGGTATTGATTTTACAGCCCGCGATTTGCAAGTACAACAAAAACAACTTGGCTTGCCGTGGGAAATTTCGAAAAGTTTCGACAACTCGGCACCCATAGGCACATTCGTTTCGAAAGAGTTGTTTCCCGACATCCGGGATATCCCCTTTCATCTCGATATCAATGGAACAACCGTGCAACAAGGCAATACCAAAGATATGATTTTCTCGGTTGACAAAATAATCGCATACATAAGTCGGTTTTTCACTTTAAAAATCGGCGATCTCATTTTCACCGGAACACCGGCCGGAATCGGGCCCGTTCACATCGACGATCATCTCGAAGGATTTGTAGGCGATCAAAAGTTGCTCGATTTTAAAGTAAAATGACCGCTCTATAATAAAAAGCGATTTATTCTGTTTCTACTCTAAAAAGTACATGAGCGATATGAAAAAACTATTTTTCGCAACTCTCTTCCTTCTTTTCACCGCCGGCATCAGCCATTCGGCATTCGGGCAAGATTATAACCCTATACCCATAGCCGTTCCCTCGTTACAAATTGCTCCTGACGCGCGTGGAGGAGGAATGGGCGATATCGGCGGAGCCACATTGCCCGATGTCTATTCACAATATTGGAATGCGGCTAAATATGCTTTCGTACAGAGCAATGCCGGATTCGCCGTTTCGTTCACACCCTGGTTGAGTAAACTGGTCAACGATATCAATTTGACCTATGTTACCGGATATTGGAAATTCGGAAACGAAAATCTGAATGCCGTCAGCGCCTCGCTCCGATATTTTTCATTGGGCGATATCGATATCACCGATTTGAATGGCGAATTTTGGCAAAGCGTATCCCCTTATGAACTTTCATTTGATGTTGCCTATTCGCGAAGACTGTCCGAAACATTTTCAGGAGCAGTTACATTACGCTACATCCGATCGGACTATTCGACGGGTGACGAAGAAGACATTACGCCCGGCAATGCATTTGCAGCCGACATTTCGGGATACAACGAATCGTATCTGAATATCGGCCGTTCGGAAGCACTGTTGGGATTGGGATTTAATATTTCAAATATCGGAACCAAGATCTCGATGGATGGAGGCAATACTTCGGAATTTATCCCGACAAACCTCCGCTTGGGAGCTTCACTTGCCTATCCTATCGACAATCTCAATACAATTGGGTTCAGTGTCGATCTGAACAAACTGCTGGTTCCGACACCACCCATCAGAGATGAAAACGAATCGGATGCCGATTGGCAAACACGGGTGAACGAGTACCGCGACATATCGCCCATCTCCGGCATTTTCAAATCGTTCGGCGATGCGCCCGGCGGATTCGGGGAAGAGATGCAGGAAGTGATGTGGTCTGTGGGTACCGAATATACATACGATCAAAAATTTTCGGTTCGTGCCGGATATTTCAATGAAAGTGCTTACAAGGGCAACCGAAAATATTTTGCGTTCGGCGCCGGCTTCGACATCAAAAATGCCTTTCGACTCGATGCGGCATATTTGGTTTCGACTGTGCAAAACAATCCCCTCGATCAGACTTTACGGCTTTCAATCGGCTTCGACATTGATGGAATTCGTAATTTAATGTATTAATCGGAAATGATCGTACGCATTGGCTTTGGATATGACATGCACCGGCTTCAGTCGGGACGCGAATTATGGATCGGCGGAATAAAAATCGAACACGAGATGGGATTGTTGGGACATTCGGATGCCGATGTCCTCATTCATGCCATCTGCGATGCCCTGTTGGGGGCAGCCAACTTGCGCGACATCGGATTCCATTTCCCGGATACGGCGCCCGAATTCGAACAAATCGACAGTAAGATTTTGCTGGCAAAAACCCTCCGACTGGTTGAGGAAAAAGGATATTCACTCGGCAACATCGATGCCACCATCTGTGCCGAACGTCCTAAACTGAATCCTCACATACCGCTCATGCAACAAACATTGGCCGACATTCTCCATACCGAAATTGACAATATTTCGATAAAAGCCACTACTTCCGAGCGTATGGGATTTGTAGGTCGGGAAGAAGGAATCACGGCGTACGCCGTTGCCCTTATCCAAAAACCATAAAACCACAACAAAGAGGCATCCATGTTCGATCATCTGAAACGGCTACGCACGGCTAAAGGGTTTGGCGTTCATTCGCCTTTCGCTTTCAACTTTATCACCAACATCCTCTTCGAGAAATATTCCTATTACGCTTATTTCGACATTCCTCAATATTTATCCGAAAAGCACATCGATGCTCCAATTTCGTCCATCCATCAACTTTCTTTTCGTATCGTGAACTTTTTTCATCCGAAAAACGTATTAATCGTTGGAGGAAAGCAAGATTATGCCTTACCACTGTTCGTCAACGCTGCCTCGCCTGAAGCTCGAATTATCTGCTTGACCGATCAGGAAACAAACAGTAAAATGAGCGAGATTTGTGAAGGGAAGATAGAATTTTGGCACGCATTTCGCTTTGAACAGATGGACGCCATGATAGTTGATATGCAATTGCTACCGAAAGCGTATGGTATTTCGATAGAAAACCTTTTGAAGATCAGCCACAACCAAACATTTTGGGTGATAAGGCATATCGATGCTGACAAGGAGTCGCGAAGATTTTGGAAAGAGGTACAAACCGATCCGCGCATCGCACTTACTTTTGACATGCGCCAAGATGGCATTGTTATTCTAAATTCTTCGTATTATAAATTAAACTATCTCGTCTGAGAAGTATCTAATTTTTCGCAAATGAAAAAGAGCTTGATTTATACTAAAACGGGTGACGCGGGTACAACATCTCTGGTCGGTGGCACAAGAGTTGAAAAAACACATATCCGCCTCGACGCCTATGGCACAGTGGACGAACTGAATAGTTTTGTCGGTTGGCTCGCTTGTGAAATGGAGGACGACGAAACAAAGACATTTCTGTCTTTCGTGCAAAACAAATTGTTTGCGGTTGGTTCCTATTTGGCTACCGAAACAGAATCTGTGGCTCCAAAGGCAGCCAGCATTATTTCGGAGGATGATATTTCAAAAATAGAAATCGAAATCGACAGGCTCGACGAAAAATTGCCAAGACTCAACCGTTTTATTCTTCCGGGTGGAAGTGAATCGGCCTCTCGAGCACATGTATGCCGATCTATATGTCGCCGTGCCGAACGAATGATTTATAAAGTAGCGGAAAAGTATCCTGTTGACGAACGCATTACGAGATTCGTTAATCGCCTCTCCGACTACTTCTTCGTATTGGCACGAAAAGAGGTCAACGAAAACGGTAAAGAAGTGTATTGGGAAAAATAATCAAATAGAAATTTTACTATATTTGCGCGAAATTTACGAAACAAGAAAAAATTAATCAGATAATAGAATCACCATGTATTGGACATTAGAATTGGCTTCGAAACTCGAAGATGCTCCATGGCCTGCAACCAAGGACGAATTGATCGATTATGCGCAACGTTCAGGTGCGCCGTTGGAAGTGATCGAAAATTTGCAGGAAATCGAAGAAGACGGAGAAATTTTTGAATCCATCGAAGATATTTGGCCCGATTATCCGAGCAACGAGGATTTCTTCTTCAACGAAGACGAATATTAATCGAGCATTCGATTTTAGCAGGTTTATCTGCCGAAGATATCGAGTTTCAATTTTTATAGAAGAGTGTCGCGAAAATTTCTTTGCGACACTCTTTCGATTTTACCTGTAAAATATGCGATATTCCCACGGTCCCAAATTCATCGACTTTTGCGAAGAAACTTCTGCGTTGTCCGGGAATGCTTTAAAGCCCTGTCCGGGGAAATCCTGTTCGAAATCCACCTTTTGCGTTTTTTTACTGAAATTGAACACACATACCACTTCGTTTGCATCTTTTGTCCGCTTAAAAGACCAAATATTGCGAGCATTATTATTGCCAATCTCAACCAACTCTCCCCCTTTTTCCTGACACATCAGTGCCGGATTACTTTTTTTCAATTTGTTCAACGAGCGATAGAAATCGGTGAACCCGTCTCGATCTTTCCACGAAATGCTGTCTTTTTCGAAAAATTGCAGCCTGCGGTTCAATCCAACTTCCTGACCGCTGTAGATAAGCGGCATGCCCGGAAGGACATAAGTGAGCGCAGCAAATGTTTTGGCGGCTTCTCCCATTCGCTCAAACTCGGTTCCGTTCCACGAGTTTTCGTCGTGATTCGAAGTAAATATCATCGGAATGGCATTCGGCGAGAAATCGGTTTGCATTTTTTGTAGCGCCGCACGCAACGAATCTGCATTGGCTTTGCCTTGCGCAACCAAATTCATTTTGTGATGAAAATTCCACGCATAATAGGCATCAAAAACCGATTCGTTTAATTCAGGCTTTTCGGCTTCGGCCAACAAAAAAATATCGGGCTTCAACGTCTTAAGCGAATCTTTGGCTGCGAGCCAAAAGTCGGTCGGAACTTCCCCGGCTACGTCGCACCGAAAACCGTCGATATCGGCTTCGCGAATCCAAAACATCATCGACTTGATCATCTCGGCACGCATATCGGCTTTATCGTAGTTGAGTTCGGCAATATCCGTCCAATCGTAAAGCACGGGAATATTGCCCAAACTATCGCGTACGTACCAGTCCGGATGTTGAGTCATCCACACATTATCGCGCGACGAATGATTAGCCACCCAATCGAGAATCACTTTCATGCCCTGATCGTGTGCCTGCTTCACCACACTCTTGAAATCGTCGAGTGTTCCAAATTCCTTGTTCACTTCCGTATAATTGCGGATGGAATAATAACTTCCCAACGTCCCTTTTCGTCCTTTTTCGCCGATGGTTTGAATGGGCATAAACCACAGAATATCCGCACCGAGCTGCTTCAAGCGTGGAAGGTGTTGGGCAAAAGCGTTGAAAGTACCTTCGGGCGTGTATTGGCGCGTATTCACTTCGTAAATCGTCGCATTATACACCCACTCGGGATGAACAGATGTTTTCTGGTCGGCAACGACCGCCGGTTTATTTCCCTGTTTACATGAAAAGAGCAACAGCGGAAGGAGAAGATAGAGAATGTGCGATTTTTTCATCATATTATGCTTGTTTTTTGAGTTTATAAACATCATCACGATCCTGAACCATAAATACCGATACAGCACCCAACAACAGTGAGCAGCCGGCAACAATCATCGTGTAAATGACCTTTCCATCAAACAAATCCTTAGTAATGAATCCCAATACACTTGCTGCCAAAATTTGAGGAATTACGATGAAAAAATTGAAAATACCCATATAAGTTCCCATTTTATTGGCCGGAAGAGCTCCCGTGAGAATGGCATAAGGCATAGAAAGAATGCTTCCCCACGTGAATCCGATACCAATCATCGGAATTATCAGCATCGTGGGATTTTGGATAAAGAAGAACGAGATGAACGAAAGTCCTCCTACTGCAAGAGCAAGCGAATGCGTGGCCTTACGCCCAATTTGACGCGCAAGAACGGGCAAAAGAAAAGCAAAAATGGCCGAAACGCCGCTATATACGCCAAACAGCACTCCTACCCAGTTTGCGCCCTGATTATACAGCTCCGATGCCGAATCGGTGGTTCCATAAATATGTTGCGTAACGGCCGGCGTGGTATAAATCCACATGGCATAAAAGGCAAACCACGAAAAAAACTGAACGACGGCCAATTCGCCCATGGTCTTGGGCATGTGCAGCAAGTCGTTCATAATGTCCGTGATTCCGCGAGGTTGGGGATTGCTTTTCGAAATAAATCCCGAAACAATCAATATCAGTCCAAAAGCAATCAACAGTCCCGAAACGATGTATAACTGTGCATTCAGCTTAAACATTGCAACCAAAGCAGTAATGATCAAACCGGATAAACCCCAAATCAATCCATTTTTAAAATATTGAGCGAAAGTAACCGGCTGCTTGATTTCGTAGGATAATCCGGTTGTTTTCGCTTTATCTTCTTCAAAAGCAGCAAGCTCTTCCGGAGAATATTCCTTCGAAGTGAATACCGTATATAAAACGGCAGCCAGCAACACCACACCGCCAATATAAAACGACAGTTTAACCGATTGCGGAATTATTCCTTCGGGAGCGGTATTGGCTACGCCAAACCAATTCGTAAGGATGTAGGGAAGAATAGAGGCAATGACAGCTCCTACTCCGATAAAAAAACTCTGCATGGCAAAGCCCATTGTTCGTTGTTCGGTAGGCAAATTGTCGCCTACAAATGCTCTAAACGGTTCCATCGAAATGTTGATCGACGCATCCATAATCCAGAGCATTCCGGCAGCTATCCATAAAGATGGCGAATTGGGCATGATGAAGAGAGCAAGCGTTGTAAAAATAGCCCCTATGGTAAAATAAGGCCGACGACGCCCAAATCGGTTCCACGTTTTGTCGCTGAAATGCCCGATAATGGGTTGTACAATCAAACCGGTGAGAGGCGCTGCAATCCAAAGAATAGGAATGTCCTCAACTTTTGCGCCCAACGTTTCGAAAATGCGGCTTACGTTCGCATTTTGCAGTGCAAATCCAAATTGAATGCCGAGAAAACCGAAACTCATGTTCCAAATTTCCCAAAAGGAGAGATGTTTTTTTTTCATATCGATTTCAAGTATATCGTCTCCGACACGCTTTCAGTTGTTGGCAACCAACGCGAAAAAAGAATGCAAGAGAATTATTTTCAGGTATAATCGGCTCGTGTACGAAAAATATCATACGATATCGATGCTTTCCGATGAAATTAAAACGTGTATGTGGACAAAGATAATGGTTCTTCTTATCGGTCTGTTTTACAATAGAAAAAAGATTCGAAATTTTTTATGCAAACGTGTGCATAATCCTCATCGGGTAGATTGACGGATCACCAAATCGGTTTTGATCAAACGGCTGACAACTCCTTTTTTGGTTTCCACTCCTTCGATACGATTGATGAGCAATCGCGCGGCTTCGCGCCCCATTTCGTAGCCATGCTGATCGACGCTCGTAAGAGCAGGATCGGTTACTTCGGTGATATAACCGTTGGTGAACCCGCAAATCGAAATATCTTCGGGCACACGGAATCCGGCCGATTTCACGATTTGCAGACAATAGGCTGCCACCTCGTCATTGATGCAGAAAAAAGCATCGGGACGATTTTCCTCGTCCAGCATTTCGGGAATGACTTGTTGTGCCAGAGCTGTCGTATCGCACACTTTGATCCATTTTTTCTCCACCGGCAATTTATGTTTTCGCAAAGCATCTTCGTAACCCATTCTGCGATTGTTCGAAATAGGCAAATGCGAATCGGAACCTAAAAATGCAATGCGCGAGCAGCCGGTTTCGGCAAGATAATCGACGGCTGCAAATGCCCCACGATAATCGTCGGCCACTACCTTGTCGGTATTGATTCCGGGACAAATCCGATCGAAAAACACCAAATGTACATCATCGTCGATAATGTTTTGAAAATGCCGGTATTCGAGCGTATTCTTCGACATCGACGCCAAAATGCCGCACACACGAGCGTCCAAAAGTGTTTGCACACTTTTCACCTCTCGGTCGTACATCTCGTTGCTGTTACACATGAGGAGATGATAGTTTTCGCTTTCTGCCTCGTCCTGAATGCCGGCCAAAACGGATGAAAAGAAAAAATGGACAATCTCGGGAACGATAACGCCAATCGTGTTGTTTTTATTGGTGCGAAGGCTAAGCGCCAGTGTATTGGGCTTGTATTTATGCTCTTCGGCATACTGCTGCACAAGTTTTCGGGTTTCCTCGCTGATGGCAGGATGGCCTCTCATGGCACGCGAAACTGTCGAAGTGGACAAATCGAGCGCTTTGGCGATATCTTTCAATGTGATCGGGCGTTTTTCCATCGATAAAGCGACTGTTAATCGGTTCAAAAATAAGAAAAATTCTTATCATTCCACTACTTTGCCCGATAATTTACGAGAAAAGCCCATAACAAGACCAAAACATCTTGATATGGGTTTAATATTGTATTAAGTTCGTCCGTTACTGAAAATGCTTTAAAACAGCTTCGAAAGCTGCATTCAATCCGTCCACGGTTTTGCCTCCTGCAGAAGCAAAATTCTTTTGACCGCCACCGCCGCCCCGAATAAATGAAGCTGCTTCTCTGACCATCTTAGAGGCATCGAACCCTTTATCCACCAAATCGTCCGATAACATTACCAGCAATTGGGGTTTTCCGTTGTCATAAGTTGCAGCCACAAAAGCTTTTTTGTCGCCGGGTTCGCGACGAATTGCAAAAGCTACTTCACGCACCATATCCGACGGATACCCCCCCTGCAAACAATAAACCGTGATCTCGTTGATGATTTTTGGCTCTTCCAATATTTGTCGTTTAATGTTTTCGGCCTTCTCATGAACAAACTGTTCAATTCTATTTTTCAATTCGCTGTTTTCATCCAACGACCTTTTGATGGAGGCAATCAAATTGGGCGCATTATTGTAGATTTGCTGAATCGATTTAATCAAATCCTCCTGCCGATAGAGATAGTTTTCGCAATTTTCCGCCGTAACGGCTTCGATGCGGCGAACACCGGCAGCGATAGCCGATTCGCTCACAATCCGAAACGTTCCGATGCGGCCGGTTGACGAAATGTGCGTACCGCCACAAAGCTCGAGAGAAGTTCCAAACCTGACGGTACGAACCTTGTCGCCATATTTTTCGCCGAACAGCGCCATCGCGCCCGATGCTTTTGCTTCCTCGACAGGCACTTCGCGATTCTCTTCGAGATGAAAATCGCTACGGATTTTTGCCGTAACCAACTGTTCGGTTCTCCGAATTTCGTCGGGAGTCATTTTCTGAAAATGAGAGAAATCGAAGCGTAACACATCGGGCGAAACATACGAGCCGCGCTGTTCGACATGCGTACCCAGCACCTCGCGAAGTGCTTCGTGCAACAGGTGCGTTGCCGTGTGATTGCATTCGGTGGCGGTGCGCTTTTTTTCATCGATTTTTGCCGTGAACGTTTCATCCGGATCGGACGGCAGTTTTTCGGCCAAGTGTATCGCAAGATTATTTTCGCGCTTCGTGTCGAAAATTTCGATCTTTTCGCCTTCAGGCGAAATCAACCAACCGCTGTCGCCTACCTGACCTCCCATCTCGGCATAGAATGGCGATCGCGAGAGGACAATTTGATAATAATTCTTATTCTTTTGCTTCACCGAGCGATAACGAAGTATTTGTGTTCGGCTCTCCACCTCATCGTAACCGGTGAAAACGGATTCGCCATCGTGAATCTTCACCCAGTCGCCCGTTTCGACGGCAGCGGCGTTGCGCGCCCTTTCCTTTTGCTTCTGCATCTCCACGTCAAATCCTTCGGTATCGACCGTCATATCGTGTTCACGAAGGATAAGCTCCGTCAGATCGAGCGGAAAACCATACGTGTCATAAAGTTGAAAGGCAATCTCGCCCTCCAGGATATTATTTCCTGCAGCCTTGAGTTCCGAAATTTTTTTGTCCAACAAGCGGATTCCGGTATCGAGTGTTCGCAAAAACGAATCTTCTTCTTCCTTCATCACTTTTTCGATAAGCGTTTGCTGCGCAATCAATTCGGGATAGGCGTCGCCCATCACATCAATGAGCGTCGGCACGAGTTTGTACATGAAAGCGTCCTTCAAATCGAGAAACGTGTAACCGTAACGTACCGCCCGACGCAATATGCGGCGAATAACATACCCCGCTTTGGCATTGGATGGCAATTGACCGTCGGTGATCGAGAAAGCGATCGTACGCACATGATCGGCCACCACGCGCATGGCCACATCCTTTTTGGGATCATTCCCATAATTGAATCCCGAAAGGTCGGAAACTTTGCGAATAATCGGTTGAAAAATATCGGTGTCATAGTTCGATGTCTTTCCCTGCACGGCCATGCACAAACGTTCGAATCCCATACCGGTATCGATCACTTTCGCCGGAAGCGGTTCGAGCGAACCATCGGCTTTGCGGTTGTATTGCATGAAAACAAGGTTCCATATTTCGATCACGTGCGGGTGGCTTTTGTTGACCAGCGAAAGCCCGTCCGTTTTCGATCGTTCTTCATCCGAACGGATATCGATATGAATTTCGGAGCAGGGACCACACGGACCGGTATCGCCCATTTCCCAAAAATTATCTTTTTTGTTGCCGTTGATGATTCTTTCCGAAGGAAGAAATTTAGCCCAATAGGACGCGGCCTCATCGTCGCGCGAAAGATTTTCTTCGGCACTTCCTTCGAAAACCGTTACATAGAGTCGGTTTTTATCGAGTTTGAGCGTTTCGGTCAAGTATTCCCAAGCCCATTCGATGGCTTCCTTTTTGAAATAATCGCCAAACGACCAGTTGCCCAGCATCTCAAACATGGTGTGGTGATAGGTGTCGTGCCCTACTTCTTCCAAATCGTTGTGCTTGCCGCTTACGCGAAGGCATTTTTGTGAATCGGCCACGCGCGGATATTTTGCAGGAACATTTCCCAAAATAATATCTTTAAACTGATTCATTCCGGCGTTGGTAAACATGAGCGTAGGATCGCCCTTGATAACCATCGGAGCCGATGGAACGATTTGATGTCCTTTGGATGCAAAAAAATCTTTGAACGATTGACGTATCTCTTTCGAAGTCATCATAAATTCTATCACTTATTGGTCTGAAATTTGGTTTGCAAAGTTACGGCAAAAAGTTTATTTTTGCATGATTACAAACCTCTAAAATGCAAATTGCTCCATCCCTATCATGGCAAAACGAAGAAAACTCATCCAATTCAGCGATAAACGGCTCTACTACTCCATACAGGAAGTGGCAGACCATTTTGCCGTGAATGTATCGCTGCTCCGCTACTGGGAAAAAGAATTCGAAAACATCCGCCCCAAAAAAACAGCCGGAGGCACACGACAATATACCAAAGAGGATATTCAGCAAATCGAGATCGTGTATCATTTGGTAAAAGAAAAGGGAATGACCATAGAAGGCGCCCGACAGACTTTGAAATCGAAAAAGGACGACGAAGAAAAACGTGTCGAAGCCGTTGCCCGTCTCCATGAAATTCGCAAAGAATTGGCTTCTATCGAAGAAGAATTCGAAATGCTGCATCAGCAACAGAAATATTCGAAAACTCAAATCGAAGATTGAAATGAAACCATTTTTCCTCTTCGTCTCATTTCTTGCAACGCTATCCGTGTTTGCACAAATTCCTCCCGTGAAAGTTGGCGCCGAACGCACCGATTGCTATTTGCCGCTTATCGAAGGGAAAAAGGTGGCTGTTCTTTCCAATCAAACCGGCATCGTTGGGAACGAACATTTGGTGGATGTATTAGTGAGAAACGGTATAAATATTGTAGGGATTTTCTCACCCGAACACGGATTTCGGGGCAATGCCGATGCCGGCGAACATGTCAATAATTCCATCGACGAAAAAACAGGAATCCCAATCTGGTCGCTTTACGGAAATGCGGGCGGAAAGCCTTCGCCCGAGCAAATGAAACAGTTCGACGTCCTCGTCTTCGATTTGCAGGATGTCGGCTTGCGATTTTATACCTATTACATCAGCATGGCCCGCATGATGGATGCCTGCGCCGAAACGGGAAAGAAAATGATTGTGCTCGACCGTCCCAATCCCAACGGATTTTATGTGGACGGACCCATCCTCGATATGAAATACAAATCGGGTGTCGGCTGGCTGCCGATTCCGATCGTTCACGGCATGACGCTGGGCGAATTGGCCTTAATGATCAACGGTGAAAGTTGGCTGCCCGAAAAACGCAAGTGCGACCTGACCGTCATTCCGTGCGAAAACTATACCCATCAAACGTTGTACGAATTGCCCATAGCACCATCGCCCAATCTTCCGAACATGCAATCGATTTATCTCTATCCTTCGGTTTGTCTGTTCGAAGGCACCGTCGTGAGTCTCGGTCGCGGCACCCCATTCCCGTTTCAGGTTTACGGGCATCCGAAGTATAAAGGCTCCACTTTTTGTTTCACGCCCCAAAGCATGCCGGGCGCAAAAAATCCGCCGTTGCTCAATCAGCGCTGTTGCGGAGTTGATCTGCGGAACATCCCATTTTCGACGATTCGCGATCGAGGATTCGACCTTTCCTACCTCATCGATGCCTACCAAAATCTTCAAATGGGCGAACAATTTTTCACTCCTTTCTTCGAAAAACTTGTGGGTGTCGATTACATTCGTCGCGACATCATTGCCGGAAAATCGGCTCGGGAAATCAAGGCAAAATGGCAGAATGATGTGACCCGTTTCAAGCAGCAACGCAAACCTTACCTGCTGTATGCAGAATGATGGAAGCAAAAGCTTGAGGACAAAAACCGAAATGCAGATTTCGACCTAAAAGAGGCACACTATCAAAAATAAATTTTCCCTTTCCGTTTTGGGATTTGTCAATTCGCCACACCGAAAACCCACTCGTCATTTTGCCGAACGACCATTTCACAGTCACATGATGTGGTCTCCACTTCATCGAACGACCAATTGCAGCCCGAAAAGGTCGATAGACTGTTAAAGGAACGATAATTTTCCGCATGAAATTACCGTTTGTTATCACGAGGAACGGCTTTTGTGCACAGACAAAACCTACTTTCCGCTATGAGGAACGACTTTTTACCGCTAAAACACCCCTTCCGCAGGATGCAGAGTGACCTATTTCTGGCACTTTGCCTACTCCGCATTGCGCGGAACGACCTTTGTCCACCTGAACTGTTCACTCCGCAAAATGAGGAACGACCTTTGTCATCCTAAAAAGGTTGTTCGGCGTTAAAAGGAACGACCTTTGTTCGCAGACAAAACTCACTCGTCGCCGCGAGGAACGGGTTTTGACCGCGGTCAAAAGCCACTCCTCCTTAAAAATAGTTATCAAAAATGGAGAAACATCACATAATTTGTTAACGAAGTGAACGACAAAGGGGGTAAAAGGTGGTACCTCCACATGAAAAGTGACCTTTATCAGCGGTCAAATGCCGTTCGTCATCACGGAAAGTACATTTTGTTCGCGGTCAAAAGTAGGTCCGCAAAATGAGGAGTGACCTTTTTCTCCGGTCAAAACCTACTCGTCGCGTTAGAAAGTGTAAAAATCGATATAAAACAGCCGTTTCAACTTAACGACTATATCTAAATGTAAACGAATGTGAACATATTTACGAATTGAAAATAATGTAATATTAAATAAATATTGATTGTTGTTTTAGTATATTAACTCTATTTTTGAGCGAAAAAAGACATACCGGGTTGTCGGGAACCTGTTCTGTCTCATATACGCGTCGTACTGGATGTGTCTTAATTAGATGAACAAAAAGTTGCGCACGTTGCTGGGATTTGCAATCCCAGCTTCTTGTATTATAAGGATTTGTAATCCGCTAAGTTCAAATATTATATTAAAATAGTTATCTTTGCTCAATAAATATATTTAACCATGGATATACAACATAGAATAAATGGGGAAGTATACTTTGTAACAGATACAGTAGTAGATTGGGTAGATATTTTTACACGTCCCATTTACAAACATATTGTGATAGAATCGTTGCAGTATTGTCAGGAACACAAAGGTTTAATTATTTATGCGTGGGTGTTAATGAGCAATCATTTACACGCCATAGTTGGAAGTGAAGGAGAGGCTAAAGTTTCGGATATTTGGCGTGACTTCAAAAAATTTACCAGTAAGGAAATAATTGCCACTATAAAGACAGAAATCTCTGAAAGCCGATCGGAATGGATGTTGAATCGTTTTGAGCATTCAGGAAAGAACGACAAGAAGATAAAGAACTATCGTTTTTGGCAAGAAGGTAATGATGCTCAAGGGATATACCTTAATGAGTATTTTGAACAAAAGTTGGATTATATTCACTATAACCCGGTAAAAGCAGAAATTGTAAACAGACCTGAAGATTATCGCTATAGCTCGGCGATTGATTATGCAGGCGGGAAAGGACTTTTAAAAGTGGTAGTTGTATAAAACGGAAAGCGTTTCGGATTACAAATCCTTATAATACATTACGAGGTGATTACAAATCACCTCGGACGCCCGCAAAACTTTGTATATTGAATGAGGGTATCCGGTAGGACGGGGGCAACTTGCATTTTAATTATCCACACTATTTCACACGGAACAAGAATTTTTCTATAGCGTGAATTCACATTTCTCCCTTCTCCACCTCAAGAACACCAGCAGTCTCAAGAAGACATATGAAGCTAAATTTTTTAACTTGCTCCGGCCAAAAGGAAAAAAATATTCCATATCTTTGAAAATTGTCCCGATAGATAAGTAGGATGGGAAGAATTATTTCAAAAAAATACTTGTGAAAATGTTCAAGAGGAGAATTGGAACGGAATCATTAACCGAATAAAACGATACAGGAATAATGCCGACAAAATTTTTTACCAATCAGGATGATAATAGTTTACTCAAAAAGTTTGAAGGAGTATTTGCCAATATCGATAGCCTCCGCCATTTCGATGCATTGGTCGGCTATTTCAGGGTTTCCGGCTATTTCAAAGTGCGTCCGTTCCTCGATAAAATTCCAAAAATCAGAATTCTGGTGGGGATCAATGTGGACCAAATCACGAAAAAATATCACGACAAGGGACAACTTTATATTGAAAATCCGGAGGATACCAAAGCAGATTTCCTTACCGAAACCATAAAAAATATTCAGGAAGCCGATTACGATGAAGCTACGGAAAAAGGAATACTGCAATTTATTGATGATTTAACGAGTGGAAAGATTGAGCTTCGCGCACATCCAAATAAGAAAATTCACGCCAAAGTGTATATTTTTCGTCCCGTAAATTTCAATGAATATGCACCCTGCGAAGTCATTACCGGTTCGTCGAATCTCACCGATGCAGGATTGGGAACCAACCCTGAATCAAACTATGAGTTTAATGTCAGTTTGCGTGATTATGAAGATGTAAAATTTGCCACCGATGAATTTGAAAGGCTTTGGGGCGAATCGGTTCCCATTTTGCAAGCAGAAGCGGAAAGAATTAAAAACGGTTCGTACATACGTGATAATTTTACGCCATTCGAACTGTACATCAAGATGCTGATCGAATATTTTGGCAAACGGGTAGATTACGACCCTTATAATATCGATTTGCTGCTACCATCCAAATACATTCGATTGAAATATCAGTCGGATGCCGCCAATCAAGGCTATGCCATCCTAATGAAGCACAATGGTTTTATTCTTGCCGACGTGGTGGGATTGGGAAAAACGATCATTGCCTGCATGATTATCAAAAAGTTCATTTACGAAAACGGTACGCATACAAAGGTGTTAGTTGTTGTTCCTCCTGCCATTGAGGATGGGTGGAGACGGACGGTGAAGGATTTTGAACTGGAAAATCATTTTATATTCATTACGAATGGCAGTTTGCATAAAATACTCGATCGAAATAATTATTCCTATCCCAATCCGGAGGATATCGATTTGGTGGTTGTGGACGAATCGCATAAATTCAGGAATGATTTTACCGAAATGTATCTGGCCTTGCAAGAAATATGTAAAATGCCGAGAAGGCGACCAGCCGAAAATGGAGACAACCGAAAGAAAGTCATTTTAATCTCGGCAACACCCTTAAATAATCGTCCGAAAGATATTGAAAATCAACTTTATCTTTTTCAAGACCGAAGGAATAGTACCCTCGAAACCATTCACAACCTGCAGGATTATTTCAAACCCATTCATAAACAATATGATCAATTGGCGAAAAACTTGTCCGAGTTAAACCCCAAAGACACTCACTACATTCAAAAAAGAGAGAACACGCTCAAAAAACTCAAAAACCTTTTCCAACAACTGCGAGATGATGTGGTAGAACCTCTTGTAATCCGCCGAACAAGGAACGACATTGAAAGCAATAAGGAATACTTGGAAGATCTGAAAATGCAGAGAATCAAATTTCCAAAGGTGGATGACCCTGTAGCGCTCAATTATACGTTGGATGGAGATCTTAGCCTATTGTTTTTCGATACGGTTTCGCTCATTACCAGCCTCGACGAATATGGAAACAAAACGGATGGCTTGGGTTATTATCGTTACCGCGCCATTGAGTTTCTGACAAAGGAGGAAGACCGAAAAATGTATGGGAATGTGGAATCCATATCCGGCCGGTTGTCCGCAATTATGAAAACACTTTTGGTGAAGCGACTCGAAAGCAGTTTTTTTGCCTTCACCCAGTCGCTGTCGAGATTCCAGAAAGCCATCGATAATATGCTGATGATGTTTGAGGAAAACCGAATTTTCATTGCACCCGATTTAGACATCAACGATTTGTTGGAAGAAGGTTTGAGCTACGACGCAATCGAAGAAAAAATCAACGAAAAGGGTGGAAACAACAGGGCTTATTCGAAAGACGATTTCAAAAATACTTTTGTCGATCTTCTAAAACAAGACAAGGAAAAAGTGGACGAGTTGATCGAGCGATGGAAGAAAGTAAAGAAAGACCCGAAACTGATTGAATTTACGAAACAAATTCAGGAAGAATTTTTTAAACCGAATCAAAACATCAGCGGGAAACTGGTTATTTTTTCCGAATCAAAAGAAACCACTCATGAACTTGCCGATAAACTCACTAAGATAACCAGGAAAAAAGTGCTTACGGTAAGTGCGGAGAACAGAAAACAGGTTGAAGATATCATCCGGGATAATTTTGATGCCAATCTCGAAGAGGATAAATGGCAGAACAACTACGATATCATTGTCACAACGGAAGTTCTGGCAGAAGGAATCAACTTGCACAGGAGTAACGTCATCGTAAACTACGATGTCCCGTGGAACTCAACTCGCTTGATGCAGCGCATTGGCCGCGTGAACCGCATCGGCTCAAGAGCCGATAAAATTTATGTGTACAATTTCTATCCATCGGCTCACGGCGATGCTCAAATTCATCTGGTCAACAATGCCTTGCGTAAACTTCAGGCATTTCATACAGCTTTTGGTGAGGACAACAAAGTATTTTCCATCCTCGAAGAAAAGGGGGAAGGTGCATTGTTTGGTAACAAAATACAAAAAGAAGAAAGCGAAATTCTGAAATACCTCAACGAACTGAGAGATTTCAGGAAGAAGCATCCAAAAATATTCGATCAAATAGCAAAAATACCCAACAAAGCACGCTGTGGAAGAAAACTTTCGGAGGACAGACAACTGACTTTGTTCGAAACTGAAACGGGCGAAATGAATTATCCCCTGCAAAATACTTCACTCACTTATCTGAAAAGCGAAAATCATCCCGGCATCTTTTGCCTGATTACGCCGGAGATGAATATCATTGAGTTGAATTTTTTGCAGGCCGTGAAACTTTTTCAAGCGTCCGACGGCGAAAAGGCAATTGCATTGCATGGATTGCATCACCAACAAACATTGGCCGGTCTTGCCTATTTCAAATCGGAAAAGAATCAGGAAAATATCCGAACCGTTTCGCGCAAGAATTTAAGTCCGGCTGAAAACAAAGCCATCACCAATTTAAATGCAATTCTGAAATTCGCTCCTACCGAGCAAAAACAAAATGCTTTGAAGCGAGCTTTGGACATCATTAAGAAAGGAACGTATGCCTCGAAGGGATTGCCCAAATCGATCAACGATTATTTTACAGTCCATCAAGCGTTGTTGCTGCGAGAACCTGACAAATTCATCGACCAACTCTTTATAACTATTCTCGACCAGTTTAATCTCTCTTCCAATTCAGAACAAGAATCTTATACCGATAACAATCCACGAGGAGTCATAAATCCACAAATTGTAATCACTGAAAGTTTTAGTTGAAAAGATGGCAAAAACAAATAAAATTAATGCTGAGGGAACAGAAATAACGATTCTTAAAATTGCGGAATCGGAATTTATATCGATAACAGATATTGCCCGTCATAAAGACGCCGAACATACAGATTCGATTATTCAAAATTGGATGAGAAATCGTAATACGATCGAATTACTTGGATTTTGGGAAATGATTTACAATCCAGGTTTTAAACCCCTCGAATTCGAGGGGTTTAGAAAACAAGCAGGATTAAATAGTTTTGTTATGACTCCAAAAAAATGGATTGAAGCGACAAATGCTATAGGCATCATTTCGAAATCAGGGCGTTATGGAGGAACTTTTGCGCATAAAGATATTGCTTTTGAATTTGCTTCCTGGATATCTATTGAATTCAAACTGTATCTCATTAAAGAATTTCAACGCCTCAAAGATGATGAAAGCGATCGATTGAAACTCGAATGGAATCTGCAGCGAACACTGGCAAAAGTCAATTATCGCATTCATACCGATGCCATTAAGGAAAACCTTGTACCAAAGGAGTTATCGAAACAAGAAATAAGTACAATTTATGCAAGTGAAGCTGATATGCTGAATATGGCGCTTTTCGGTAAAACGGCCTTGCAATGGCGTAACGAAAATCCTGAGGCCGATGGGAATATTCGCGATATGGCTACGATTGAACAATTGGTTGTTCTCAGCAATCTCGAAAGTATCAACGCGGTACTCATACATCGTCTGAACACGATTAAAAGGATTAATAGAATAGACATGAAGATATTGATGATTTTCAGGAGTTAATTTATCAAAGTGATTTGACTGTTGAAATAGCGATAATTAAAAAGAATAGAATGGAAAATAATTTAGAAGAAATAAATAGCATTACGCATCGAATCATTGGCTGTGCCATGCAAGTTCATCGTACTTTGGGGAATGGCTTTCAGGAAGTGATTTATCAAAGGGCTTTGGCCGTTGAAATGTCAATCAATAATTTGTTGTTTCAACGGGAAATGGAAATGCCGATTCATTACAGGGATCAACAAATAGGGACACGAAGGGTTGATTTCTTTGTGGAAAATTGCGTGATGGTTGAACTAAAAGCAGTAGAGAAAATTGAAGATGTACATAAAGCACAAGCCATCAATTATTTGGAAGCCTATCATATTGCCGATGGACTTTTAATCAACTTTGGTGGATTAAGTCTCGAATTTAAACGTCTTTACAATAAGAAATTGGTAACACCATCAGCAAATCCTGTAAATAAAAACAATCATTAAAATCGTGTTCAGACAATGGCAGCCAACAGAACTCAACTTCAAAACGCATTACATAAACCTTACGACCGGCTTTTATTTTCCCGTGAAGTATTAAGTCCGGTATTTGGTTCCGGATTCTCCCTGTTTTCATCGCCGAGTCCGGCAGTTGTCCTGCCGAATAAATCCGAATCTGCCGTGATTGATCAGGTCGGAATTTATGGGAAAATCAAGCTGGATGACGGCACCGAAATAACCTGCTACGAAATATTGCTGCAACCACAAGTACGCATCGAACAAAGCAAGGTAGCCATTCAGCAATATGTTCGCAAGCTGCTTACAGCAGGGCAGGCTGCACTCATCAACTTTGTATCTCCTTCGACTAAAAATGTCTGGCGGCTCACGCTGGTTGCCAAAGACAGTGAGTTCACTGAACAGGGAGTGAGGGAAAAAACGACCAATGCCAACCGATACACTTTTTTATTGGGTCCTTCGGAAACCTGCCGAACTGCTGCTGAACGTTTTGAGGTGCTAAGTACCGAAAAGGAAATAACATTTGATACCCTTATCAATGCTTTCTCGGTTGAAAAACTCAGCAAAGCTTTCATTGATGAGTACACCCTGCACTACCGGAACTTTTGCGATTACCTACAGGAATCCAATTACCGCCGTTCGGTTTTCAACATTTCATTTCCTGACAATGCCACCAAACAGGAAAAAGATAAAGCAAGCAAACCCATTCGCGATTTTGTAAAAAAACTGCTGGGACGAATCGTATTCCTTTATTTCGTTCAGAAAAAAGGATGGCTGGGAGCAAGCGATACCGATTATACCGATGGCCAGAGCGATTTCATCAAGCAGCTCTTTTTCAAGTCCGGCGGTGACGAAACATTTTACAGCAACTGGTTGACGGTTCTTTTCTTCGATACGCTCAACAAGGAACGACCGAATGATGATTTCACAATGCCCGATGGAAAAACGGTGAAAGTTCCTTTCCTCAATGGCGGTTTGTTCGACAAAGAAGAGTTTGATGAACAGCTGCTTACCTTCCCGGCCAAACTTTTTCACAACCCAGATTTTGAGGATACTATCCTTACAGAAAAGACTAAAGTTAATGCCCGTGGTTTTCTCGACTTACTGGATGCCTTCAACTTTACGGTGTATGAAGACAGTCCCGATGACCACACCGTGGCTGTCGATCCCGAAATGCTGGGGCATATCTTCGAAAACCTGCTGGAAGACAACAAAGACAAAGGTGCTTTTTACACGCCCAAAGAAATAGTGCACTACATGTGTCAGGAAAGCCTGATCGAATATTTGGCTACCGGACTTCAAAACGATTATACCGTTTATAAGGAGCTTGGAAATGAACAAATCGAGCTTTTTGGAAATGAAGTTCGAAAAGGCCAGCTGAATCTGATTGAACAATTGGGCGAAAAAGGACTTGACAGGGACGAAGTTGCATACATGGTAAAACAAAAAGATATCAGTAACCTGACTCCAAAACAGTTGCATTCAATCGACCAATTGCTCGACAACGTGAAAATATGCGATCCGGCCATTGGTTCCGGTGCGTTTCCTATGGGATTGCTACAGGAAATTTTCAGCATTAAAGAGCTCATTGCCTACGAAACCGGCAAAGAATGGAATCCCGCCGAAGCTAAACTCAATATCATTCAAAATTCCATCTATGGCGTGGACATCGAAAAAGGTGCGGTGGACATTGCACGCCTCCGTTTCTGGCTGAGCTTGGTGATTGATGAAGAAAAACCCAAGCCGCTGCCCAACCTCGATTATAAAATTGTGGTGGGCGACAGCCTCATCAGTAAGTTTGATGGCGAAATTGTGGAGATTGACTGGGAGCGTAAACGAAGCGTGGGCAAAGCCGATGAATATGTAAAAAATGTACAGCGTTTGCTGATTGAAGTTGCCGATAAGCAAAAAAAATACTTTAACCCCAACAACAAAAACAAGAAAAAACTGCAGGCCGACATCCGCAACCTGAAAATTGAACTGCTCATCAATCAACTATCGTTTAACAAAGAACTTTATATAAACAAAACCGTGCAAAAAGGTGGCTTTATGCCAACGGCTGCCGATGTTAAACACAATACCGAACGGGAACTGAAAATTGCAGGTTTTAACAATCTGATTGGCAAATTGAAAAACCTGCTCAAAAACCCTGATGAACCCTTTAACCATTTCGACTGGAAACTCGATTTCCCCGAAGTGCTGAACCCTTATTTGGTATATGAACGCTGTGGGTTTGATATTATAATTGCAAATCCTCCATATATTGGTCAGAAAGGCAATAAAGCACTTTTTGATCCATTAAGTAAAGACCCGAATTTTGAAAAGAAAATGGATTATTGGTATTTCTTTCTTCATAAAAGCTATACATTGACAAAGGAGTTTGGATTAAATACATTTATTACTCCTAATTATTGGATAACCACACAAGGTGGGAAAAAACTCAGAAGAAGAATGATTGAGGACTATTCAATTATTGAATATATCAACTTCAATGAGAATGCCATTTTTGAAGCAGGTGTCCATACTAATATTTTTCTTCTCAAGAAAAACGTTTCACCCAATCCAAAAATCCAATGTACAATTTATCAGAATAAATATTCCGAGAATATTTTTAGCTATCGTCAAAACGAACTTAATTTCTTTGCAGATCAAAAAAAGATTTTCAGTAAATGGACCGGTTATGTTCATTTTTTGCCAGCAAATGAATCTGGAATTATAAATCAACTTTTTAATAATTGCGAGAAACTTTCTGATAATGAATCTGAAGGTGAAAAGAAGCAAGGAGTAATTTCCGGGAAAAAGGTTACAAATGGTATATGTAATATCAACCAAGGACTTGTAACTGGCAAAGACAGATATGTTGATAAAAATAAAAATGAGAACTATGGGGTTTTTATTTTAACAAAAGAAGAAGTTGCTGAATTATCATTAAGCAATGATGAGAAGAAGTTTATTAAACCTTTCTTTAAAAATTCAGATATTAGAAAATTTAGGGTTGAAACCATTCCCAAACACTTTTTCCTTTACGTTAACAAGATTGAAAAAGAAGATGAACTTAAAAAATTCAAAACTATATACAAACACTTAAGTTTATATAAAGAAATTTTAAAGGAACGTTCAATCAATGGAGTCTTACAATCAGCATATCAAAAAGGTAAATGGTGGGCATTAACGACAGATCGACCAAATATTAATTTTGACTCAGAAAAAATACTATGTCCTCAAAGAAGTAATACGAATACTTTTGGTTATTCGAAAGAAGAATGGTTTGCTGCATCAGATGTGTTTTACATCACACTAAACAGACATGGTTACAGTTTAAAATACATTCAATCTATACTTACAAGTAAATTAACTTATTTCTGGCTGTATTATATGGGTAAAAGAAAAGGAGAAGCGTTAGAACTAACTCTTGAACCTTTACAGTTCATTCCTATTAAGAAAATTCAAACTTCAGAGCAAATCCCTTTCATAAGAATTGTCGATTACATTCTATTTCTAAAAGAAAAAGAATTTTCATTTATTACAGATCAGCTAATACCTACATACTTTGAACAAATCATAGACGGCATGGTGTACGAATTGTATTTCCCCGAATTGCTCAAAAAGTACGATTGTGAAATCATCAAGCATTTGGGAGAGTTGCCGGAGTTCACCGAGGGCATGAGCGATGAGGATAAAATGGAAATCTGCCAGAAAGTATTTGACCGTTTGAATGATGCAACCCATCCTGTAAGGATTAATTTGGACAGGATGAAAGAAGAAATTCCGGAAATACGCATCATTGAAGGATTGGATAACTAACCCTTCACCCTTTCATGCCTAACAGGTCTTCGAGACCTGTTAGGCATCCACGCCGAATTGCAATTCTTCGCGACAAAGTCCCTTTTATCCCGAATAAATATCAATATTTCCGCTTCCTTTTCATCCGTCGTTATCTTTCGAAACAAACCTTCAAGACATCGTTACAACTGATTTTCACTTGTCTGCTTGTCTTTTTTTTGTACTTTTGCACTTCAATCTTAACGATTTATGGAAATTGCAAGCAAATACAACCCTGCAGAAGTAGAAAACAAGTGGTACAAATATTGGATGGAAAACCGTTTATTCCATTCCGAACCCGATGAACGTGAACCCTATACGATTGTCATTCCGCCACCAAACGTTACCGGCGTATTGCACATGGGCCACATGCTCAACAACACGATTCAGGATGTACTTGTGCGACGTGCACGCATGCAGGGCAAAAATGCTTGCTGGGTTCCCGGAACCGACCATGCCTCCATCGCTACCGAAGCGAAGGTGGTGGCGCGACTTGCGTCGCAAGGCATCAAGAAAAACGACCTCTCGCGCGACGAATTTCTTCGTCATGCCTGGGATTGGACTCACGAACACGGCGGAATCATACTCGAACAGCTTAAAAAACTGGGCGCATCGTGCGACTGGGACCGAACCGCATTCACGATGGACGAAATACGCTCCGAAAGCGTGCTGCGCGTTTTTTGCGACCTCTTCGACAAAGGATTGATCTATCGGGGCGTTCGCATGGTGAATTGGGATCCGAAAGCGCTGACCGCCCTATCCGACGAGGAAGTCATTCACAAGGAAGTAAACGGAAAATTATATTACCTCCGCTACCGCGTGGAAGGCGAAGACGATTATGCCGTGGTTGCAACCACCCGTCCGGAAACTATCATGGGGGATACGGCCATGTGCATCCATCCCGACGATCCGAAAAATGCCCGCCTGAAAGGCAAAAAAGTAATCGTTCCGATCATCAATCGCGTGATTCAGGTTATCGAAGACGAATATGTCGATATCGATTTCGGTACGGGTTGCCTTAAAGTAACTCCCGCACACGATATCAACGACTATATGCTGGGCGAAAAACATCGTCTGCCTTCCATCGATATTTTCAATCCCGACGGCACGCTTAACGAAAACGGAGCTCCTTACACGGGCATGGATCGATTTGAAGTGCGCAAAAAAATCGAAAAAGATCTGCAGGAAGCCGGATTATTGGAAAAAACGGAACCCTATACCAACAAGGTCGGCTTTTCGGAACGCACCAACGAAATAATCGAGCCCAAACTGTCGATGCAGTGGTTTCTGAAAATGGATCAACTTGCCAAACCGGCCTTGGAAGCAGTAGAAAATGATACGATCAAATTCTATCCCGATAAATACAAAAACACCTATCGCCACTGGATGGAGAATGTGAAAGACTGGTGCATCAGTCGCCAATTGTGGTGGGGACACCGCATTCCGGCTTATTTTCTGCCCAAAGGCGGGTACGTGGTGGCTATGACAAAAGAGGAAGCCTACGAAAAGGCAAAAAAACAGGTAGATTATCCGATTACGATCGACGATCTGAAACAGGACGAAGACGTGCTCGATACCTGGTTTTCGTCGTGGTTGTGGCCTATTTCGGTGTTCGACGGCATCAATCATCCCGACAACAAAGATATCAACTACTATTATCCAACAGACGATTTGGTAACGGGTCCGGATATCATCTTCTTTTGGGTTGCCCGCATGATCATGGCCGGATACGAATATCGGCATCAACCCTGCTTCCGCAATGTATATTTTACCGGAATCGTTCGCGACAAACTCGGTCGCAAAATGTCCAAGCAATTGGGCAACTCGCCCGATCCGATTGAGCTGATGGACAAATACGGTGCCGACGGTGTGCGCATGGGCATGCTGCTGTCGTCTGCTGCCGGAAACGATCTGCTTTTCGATGAAGCGCTTTGCGAACAGGGACGTAACTTCAACAATAAGATTTGGAATGCCTTTCGACTGGTCAAAGGATGGCAAACGGCCGAAATCGAACAGCCCGAATCGTCGAAAATTGCCATCGAATGGTTCGAGTCGAAACTTTCGGGAACCATTGCCGAAGTGGACGATTTGTTTTCGAAATACCGCCTTTCGGAAGCCCTGATGATGGTGTACAAACTTTTCTGGGATGAGTTTTCGTCGTGGTATCTCGAAATTATCAAACCCGCCTATCAACAACCCATCGATAGCCAAACTTATCAATCGACCCTGCAATTTTTCGATGCCTTGCTGCGACTGCTTCATCCGTTTATGCCTTTTATCACGGAAGAATTGTGGCAGGCACTCGAAGAGCGTCAACCGGGCGAAAGTATCATGACGGCGTTGCAACCTCGTGCCCGAAGCATTGATAACCGATTGCTTGCCGATTTCGAATCGACGAAGGAAATCATTGCGGGTATTCGCACCGTGCGGCTGCAAAAAAACATCCCGAACAAGGAAGTGCTGACGCTGCAAGTGATCGGAGATTACAACCACGCCCACGACAGCATTATCCTGAAAATGGCAAATCTTTCGGCTATCGACAGGGTTGACGAAAAAACCGCAGGCGGCATCGGTTTTATGGTCGGAACCACCGAATTTTCGATACCTCTTGCCGAAAAAATCGACGTGGAAGCCGAATTAAAAAAGCTCGAAGCCGAACTCATTTATCAGGAAGGTTTTTTGCAATCGGTTCAGAAAAAATTGAGCAACGAACGTTTTGTTCAAAATGCCAAACCGGAAATTGTTGAAAATGAACGCAAAAAATTGGCCGATGCCCAAAGCAAAATCGAATTGTTGAAAGAAAATATCAAGGCGCTCAGAAAATAGAACATGGTTTTTTCGTCCACGTTACTCTCCATTTATCCATAGCCTTGCTATGCTATAGCTCCGAGGCAACTCCATGGCAACTCCCATGCAACTCCATGTATGCTATAGGTTACATCCATCGAACAAATAGGGAAGAATTGCTATTCGAGCGATTCAGTTTTCCACTCATTTATTCAAATTCGAGGTAAGGCGTCAATCGCTCGATATCGGCTGTAGTAAATTCGTCGAGCATCGACAATTCGTTGATCGAAGCAATTCTGCCTTTTCTGTCGCGCAGACTGACAATTGCTTTCACTTGTTTATAATTCAGATAGGGATGGCTGAGCAGTTGCTTAAATTCCAACTTATTGACATTTATTTTCGAATAATTCCCGTCAGGTTTGATATAAGGGCTGATTTTCGAATACAATTCGGCATCGATGCCATACACTTCTTTCAACTGATCCACCGAAGCGAAACCGCCCAATCGATTCCGATATTTTACGATGCGCGAAGCAAAAGCACTCCCGATTCCGGGAATTTTTTTCCATTGCGCCGTATCCGCCTCATTTAACGAAATGGTTTGGCCTTCGGCCAACTTTTCTGCCTTTGGGAAAGGGGTATAACCTGTTTCGCGACTCTTGGGTCGATATTCGTTTTGCTGATCGGAATATTTCCTGTCCGCAGATGAAGCGTAATATCTCCGACGATATCCCGAATCGATATTCTCTTCTTTTTCCTGCAACGATTTCTCGAAGGCTTCGAATTCTCTTTGGAGTGAATCGTTCTGAATGACAACAACTTCCTGACGTTTACGTGCAGATATTACGCCATTGATGATCAAAGCCGTCAAAATAAGTCCAAGCAATATCACAACCGCAATCTTTTGGCCCTGCCGAAAATACAAATAGTCCTTCCATGCCATAAATTAAGGAATTTGAGGCAGCGAAGATACATATTATTCCACCGAAAGCACTATCTTTGAGCAACAAATTCGTACAACCGGTTTCAGCCCCGCACTGAAAAATAATCGTCGAAAACATCGCTTATGGTTCTGAATTACATCTGGATTGCATTTTTTTTGATAGCTTTTGTGGTCGCACTTGTGCGATTGATTTTTTTTGGTGATGTCACTATCTTTACCGAAATCATGAATTCGACCTACGATTCGGCTAAGACCGGTTTCGAAATTTCCTTAGGGCTCACGGGCGTACTTTCGTTATGGCTTGGCATGATGAAAATCGGTGAACGCGGCGGAATGGTCGAACTTTTTGCCCGAGCCGCTGCCCCGCTGTTTTCGAAACTTTTCCCCGATATTCCCAAAGGGCATCCTGCTTCAGCATCCATTCTCATGAACGTTTCGGCCAATATGCTCGGCCTCGACAATGCTGCAACCCCCTTCGGATTGAAAGCCATGAGCGAATTGCAGGAAATCAATCCCAACAAGGAAGAAGCTTCGAATCCGATGATTATGTTTTTGGTGATGAATGCCTCAGGTCTTACGCTCATTCCGGTAACCATCATGGTTTATCGGGCGCAAATGGGTGCTTCCAATCCGGCCGATGTTTTTATTCCGATTATGATTGCCACCTTCGCAGCCACGCTGGTTGGCGTGCTGGCCGTGTGCATGAAGCAAAAAATCAACGTTTTCGACAAAACTATTTTAGGATTCTTCGGAGTAATGACAGCCATCATTGCCGCCACAATTTTTGCTTTCCGGACCATGCCTCAACAACAAATCAGCATTGTTTCGAGCCTGATTGCCAACATTATTCTTCTGAGCATTATCATCGCCTTCATCGTGAAAGCTATGAAGAGAAAAATCAACATATTCGACGCCTTCATCGATGGAGCGAAAGACGGATTCAAAACCGCAGTCGGCATTATTCCCTATCTGATTGCCATTTTAGTGGGAATTGGGGTGTTTCGCGCTTCGGGGGCAATGGACTTTTTGATGGAGGGACTTCGCAACGTTGTTGCTTTCACCGGAATAGATACTCGCTGGGTGGACGGGATGCCTACGGCACTGATGAAACCGCTCAGCGGGAGCGGCGCTCGTGGCATGATGATCGACGCCATGAAAACCTTCGGTGCCGACTCGTTTGCCGGTCGTTTATCGGGAGTATTGCAAGGGGCCACCGATACAACGTTTTACATCGTGGCGGTATATTATGGCGCCGTGAACATAAAAAATACGCGCTATACGGTTCCCTATGCCCTTTTAGCCGATTTGGCCGGCGTAATTGCCGCTATTTTTGTGGCGTATCTTTTCTTTGGATAATTTACATCGAAAATAATCAATAAAATCATTCGAACATGGCTATCACTTTTCAAGCCGAAAATGTGGCTCTACCCAATATAAAAAAACGCGCAACTTCTAACTGGATAAAGGTTGTAGCTGAAGCGTACGGAAAAAAGGCTGGTGATGTTTCCTACATTTTTTGCGATGACGCAAAAATTTTGGAAATCAATCAGACTTATCTTCATCACGATTTCTACACAGATATCATCACGTTCGATTATTCGGAAGGCGATCGCATATCGGGCGATATTTTTATCAGCATCGACACTGTACGTTCAAACGCCGAAAAATACGGAACAAATTTCGACGATGAATTGCACCGCGTCATCATTCATGGCATATTGCATCTCTGTGGTTTGAAGGACAAATCTGAAGCAGATAGCAAAAAAATGCGAGAAGCTGAAGATAAAGCGCTATCAATCAAATCGAAATAACTAAGCCGAAATCATAATCCTATCCGAGAATCTTCAGGAAAAAGAAATTGCCGAAATCTCATTTTCTATAGATAATTGAATCAAAATATTCGAAAGATGGCTTTTGTTGATCGGCTTGTTATATGCGGGAATCATCGATTAAAGAAGATTTCAGGTACAATCCTCAAAGGCGTCCGGCATCAATCATTTATAGTACATTTTTACATTTTGGTAGAATTCCATGAGCGATGCATTGTTATCCTCCATTAACATAAAGTTTTACTGCCACATTTTCTTTTTTAGTATCTTTGCAATCTTGCAAAAAATCGCAGATGGATTTTAATTACGATATAATTGTGGTGGGAGCCGGCCATGCCGGTTGCGAAGCAGCGACAGCAGCAGCCAACATGGGTTCGAAAACGCTGCTCATCACCATGGATATGAACAAAATTGCCCAAATGAGCTGCAATCCGGCAGTGGGCGGAATTGCCAAAGGGCAAATTGTGCGCGAAATAGACGCATTAGGTGGCCAAATGGGAATCGTGAGTGACCGAACGGCAATACAATTTAGGATGTTAAATCGTTCGAAAGGTCCGGCTATGTGGAGTCCACGAGTACAAAGCGACCGAATGAAATTTATCGCCACATGGCGCGAGATCATCGAAAATACGCCCAATCTATATATGTGGCAAGATACCGTAACGGAACTTATTTTGAAGAACGGTTCGGTTGCGGGAGTAAAGACTAAAATGCAAGTCGAATTTACGGCTAAAGCAGTTGTTCTGACCAATGGAACTTTTTTGAACGGATTGATGCACATTGGTAAAGTTCAGATTAGTGGCGGAAGAATTTCCGAACCTGCATCTTTTGGTCTGACTGAGCAACTTCGGGATGTAGGATTCAAAACCGATCGCATGAAAACAGGAACGCCGGTTCGCATCGACGGACGAAGTGTCGATTTTTCTCTTTTGGAAGAACAAAAGGGAGATGACGATTTTCACAAATTCTCCTATCTTCCCAATGTTCAACGACAGCTCATCCAGCGCAGCTGCTGGATTGCCAATACTTCGGAATACGTGCATGAAGCGTTGAGAGAAGGTCTAAGCGATTCACCCCTTTATAACGGACAAATCAAAAGCATCGGGCCTCGCTATTGTCCGAGTATCGAAACAAAAATCGTTACATTTTCGCAAAAAACGAGCCATCAACTCTTTTTAGAACCGGAAGGTGAACATACCAACGAATATTATCTGAACGGTTTTTCATCTTCCCTACCCTTGCAAACCCAACTAAACGCTTTGCAACGCATACCGGCATTTCGCAATGTGCATATTTTCCGGCCCGGATATGCCATCGAATACGATTTTTTCGATCCTACCCAACTTTATGCAACGCTCGAGACGAAACACATAAAGAATCTGTTTTTTGCAGGGCAAATCAACGGAACAACCGGCTATGAAGAAGCCGCAGGACAAGGATTGATAGCCGGAATCAACGCCCATATCAATTGTCACGGAGGCAATCCTTTCGTATTGCACCGCGACGAAGCCTATATTGGTGTGCTGATAGATGATTTGATCACAAAAGGCGTGGACGAGCCCTATCGAATGTTCACATCGAGAGCCGAATACAGAATTTTGCTTCGTCAGGACAATGCCGATGAACGGCTAACGCGCAAAGGCTTCGAAATTGGATTGGCTAAGCACGATCGGATCCAACTCTTGGAAGAGAAGGAAGCTGAAATTGCCAAACTTATCGATTTCATCTCAAATTTCTCAATCAAAGCCGATCGCATCAATCCGTTTTTAGAAAGAATTGGTACATCGCCTCTGAAACATGGCGTAAAACTTATCGAACTGCTTTCGCGGCCTCATATCGATATTGAGACACTAATTGAAGAAATTGGTCCATTGAAAGCACAAGTTGAACAGATTCCGAATCGACAAGAAGAAATCGTAGAATCGGCAAACATAAAGATAAAATATGACGGTTATATCAAACGCGAAAAATTAATGGCAGACAAAATATCGCGACTCGAAGATATTCGGATCAAAGATAAATTCAACTACAACGAAATTCAGTCTTTGTCCACCGAAGCACGACAGAAACTCACCAAAATTAACCCCGAAACCATCGCACAGGCGAGCAGAATTCCCGGCGTTTCGCCAAACGACATTTCGGTATTGCTTATATTATTAGGAAGATAGACACAAAATGTTTCACGTGGAACATTACAAATAAACAAAATAATGAGTATAGAAAAACTTACAGAAGCAGTGCGTAATATTCCCGATTTTCCGATTGAAGGAATACAATTTAAGGACATAACCACCCTATTTCAAAATGCAGATCATCTGCAGGAATTATCGGATATTCTTTATGAACGATACAAAGATAAAGGCATTACTAAAGTGGTTGGAATAGAGTCTCGCGGTTTCTTTATGGGACCCGCAACTGCAATCAGACTGCATGCAGGATTTGTTCCAATCCGAAAACCGGGAAAATTACCTTACAAGACAATCGAAGAAAAATATTCGAAAGAATATGGCGATGATGTGATTCAAATTCATGAGGATGCACTTGTCCCGGAAGATGTCGTTCTCATTCACGACGATTTGCTGGCTACAGGAGGTACAATGGCTGCAGCATACCAACTCGTGAAAAAATTGGGCGTAAAAAAAATATATATCAATTTTCTGATCGAATTGGAAGAGTTGAACGGTCGTGCATTATTCAATCATGATGTCGATATAGATACAATATTGAAGTTTAAAATCTAAAGCAATTTTGTGGTGAATTCTGAAATAGAAAATACGCTCAAAATAATCCCTCACAATCCCGGATGTTACCAATTTCTCGACGAAAAAGGTAAAGTAATCTATGTGGGAAAAGCAAAAGACTTAAAACGTCGCGTATCTTCGTATTTCAACAAATTTCAGGATAACCCCAAAACAAGAGTTCTGGTCAAAAATATTCGTCAGATAAAATATATTGTCGTCAATAGCGAAGAAGAGTCGTTTTTGCTCGAAAACAACCTTATCAAGCAACTGAAACCGCGATATAATGTGATGCTGAAGGATGACAAAACGTACCCTTCAATCGTGGTTAAAAACGAATATTTTCCGAGAGTCTATAAGACAAGAAACATTGTCAGGGACGGATCCAAATATTTCGGGCCATATACATCGGTGATGTCCGTCAACGCACTGATCGATATTTTCCGAAAAGTGTATCATGTGAGGACGTGCAGGTTGAATCTTACCCCCGAAAACATAGCTGCAGGAAAGTTTAAAGTATGTCTGGAATATCACATCAAACGTTGTCAAGGTCCGTGCGAAGGATATCAATCACTCGAAGATTACAATAAAAACATCGAGGAAATTGTTGAAATTTTAAAAGGGAATGTCGGCATTGTAGAAAAACAACTTCAATCGAAAATGCAGCAATACGCAGAAGAACTTCGATTTGAAGAGGCACAGGCCTTGAAAGAAAAATATTTGTTGATACAGAATTTTAGAGAAAAATCGCAGGTTGTCAGCAATTTAAATTACAACTTAGATGTTTTTGGATACGACGACGACGAAAATTCGGCTTACATTAATTACCTGCATGTTGTTAATGGAGCCGTAGTGCAAGCATACACATTTGAGTACAGAAAAAAATTAGATGAAACGCGCGAGGAATTGTTAAGCCTTGGCATTGTGGAAATGCGCCAACGATTTGGGAGCGAATCCAAAGAAATCATCGTCCCCTTTCTTCCCGATCTCACGCTCACAAATGTAGAATTCACGATTCCTCAACGTGGCGATAAAAAGAAACTGCTGGAACTTTCGGACAAAAATGTCAAACAATACAAACTCGACAAGTTGAAAAAAGCAGAAATGCTGAATCCAGACCAACGTGCCACAAGAATTCTGACAACCGTCCAAAAAGATTTGCATCTGAAAGAAATTCCCTGGCATATCGAATGCTTCGACAATTCAAATATTCAAGGGACAAATCCGGTTGCTTCGTGCGTCGTATTTAAAAAAGCAAAACCCTCGAAAAAAGACTACCGACATTTTAATGTGAAAACCGTTGTAGGACCCGACGATTTCGCATCGATGCGAGAGATTGTGGAAAGACGCTATTCTCGCGCACTTAACGAGGGCTCTCCACTGCCACAACTCATTGTAATTGATGGCGGTAAAGGCCAACTTCACGCTGCAGTAGATTCGCTTCAGAAAATTGGATTATACGGCAAAATTGCCGTAATTGGCATAGCAAAGCGATTGGAGGAAATTTATTTTCCCGAAGACCCTATTCCACTCTACCTCGACAAAAATTCGGAAACTTTAAAACTCATTCAACAACTTCGAGACGAAGCTCATCGATTCGGTATTACCTTTCATCGACAAAAAAGAAGCAAATCGCAATTGACTTCAGAATTCGACAATATCAAAGGCGTGGGAACGGAGACGAGAAAAAAATTGCTGACACATTTCAAAAGCATCAAACGATTGAAAGAAGCTGACGAAAAAGAAATCATCGAAGTAGTGGGTGAATCGAAAGGAAAAATTGTAATCGATCACTTCAAAAACCAATCATAATCATGCGGGCACTCATTCAGCGAGTATTATCTGCATCCGTGCATATCAACGGAAACGAAAAAAGCAGCATAGGAGAAGGAATGTTGATCTTCATTGGTATAGAAGATGCCGATAATCGTGAAGATATTCAATATATGTGCAGAAAAGCAGCAAATCTCAGAATATTCGACGACGAAAAAGGTATCATGAATCAATCGATACTCCAAACAGGAGGTGAAGTGTTGGTCGTTTCGCAATTCACCCTGTTTGCAGACACTCGAAAAGGAAATCGGCCATCATACATACGGGCATCCAAACCGGATTTTGCCATCCCGATGTACGAAGAATTTTGCTCATCGATGAGCCAAATATTGCAACAGGACGTGAAAACCGGCGAATTTGGTGCCGACATGCAAGTTTCGCTCGTTAATGACGGGCCCGTTACCATTTGGATAGACTCAAAAGAAAAATAAAGACAATGACACTGGAAGAAGCTCAACTTCAGGTTGACAAATGGATTAAGACCTACGGCGTTCGCTATTTCAGCGAATTGACAAACATGGCCATACTTACCGAGGAAGTCGGTGAACTTGCGCGCATTATCGCACGTACCTACGGAGAACAATCTTTCAAAGAATCGGACAAAAAATATGATCTAGCCGATGAAATGGCCGACGTGCTTTGGGTTTTGATTTGCCTTGCCAATCAAACCGGCGTAGATTTGGAACAGGCATTTGCAAACAATATCGAAAAGAAAACAAACAGAGATGCCGAACGCCACAAACAAAACAAGAAACTGAATTCAGACAATAAAGAATAAAATATACAATCATAATCACCAAACTGTAATTTTACGAAAAAATGGATATCAAAAGTTATACCGACGTGCTTCGCACACATTCATTCAATTTGTCGGACGAACAGGTTAAAACCAAGGTTGCCGAACTGATTAACGAAAAGTATGCAGAAAACAACAACAAACAGGTGCATAAACTCCTCTACTCATGCATCGATCTCACATCGCTGAACGCTACGGATACTCACGAACACATTTGGAAAATGGTTCAGCAAGTGAACGATTTCGAAGGAACAAACCCCGAAATAGATAATGTTGCGGCCATCTGCGTGTATCCCAATTTCGCCAAAACGGTAAGAGAAGCGTTGACTGCAAATGTGCAAATCGCATGTGTTTCGGGAGGATTTCCTACCTCGCAGACTTTTACCGAAACAAAAATTGCCGAGACTGCACTTGCCGTCATGGATGGCGCCGACGAAATTGACATCGTCATTAATTTAGGCCTATTTTTCGGAGAAGAATATGAAGAGATGTGCGAAGAAATCGACGAAATAAAATTTGCCTGCCACGAAGCAAAACTAAAAGTAATTCTCGAAACCGGAGCGCTTAAAACTGCCACAAACATTCACAATGCAGCCATTCTGGCAATGTATTCTGGAGCCGATTTCATCAAAACATCAACCGGAAAAATTTATGAAGGAGCAACACTTGAAGCTGCGTACGTGATGTGCCACGCCATAAAATCGTATTACGACAAAACGAAGACGAAAATCGGATTCAAAGTTGCCGGAGGAGTTTCGTCAGTTGAAGATGCCGTAAAATATTACACAATTGTGAAAGAAATATTGGGTAACGAATGGTGCAACAAAGACCTTTTCAGAATAGGCACAAGCCGATTGGCAAATACATTATTGAAAGCAATTGAGGACTAATTGAATCGATTTTTGCACTCGACGTTCACAGCCACTTTTAGCAAAGAGTTGTGATTTTCTCCCATAATCATACATTTTGACATAGCTTTGGCCAATAACAACCTATTAATTTGATGTTTTATGACATTTTGTCATTTTCAAATAGGTAAACTTTACGAAAATGGATTGGCATGCCATTTGCTTGTTTGATAGTGAAAGTTGAAAAATAAAAAATAAGAAAGGAGGGCACAACTATGGCACTGGTAAAAAGAACAACTAACTTACCGAGCATATTCAACGATTTAGTACCGAGTGTATTCAACGATTTCTTCGGTAACGAATGGCTGACGAGCAATAGGTCGGTGCCTGCAATCAACATTCGTGAAGAAGAAAATGGATTTGTGGTAGAGGTCGCTGCTCCGGGAATGACAAAGGAAGATTGCAATGTGATGGTGGATGATGACAACAACTTGATCATCAGTTTCGAAAAGAAAAACGAAAGTGAAGAAAAAGACAAAAAAGGTAAATACCTGAGACGCGAATTCTCTTACACACAATTCCAAAGAACGATGATTCTCCCTGAAAATGCGGAGAAAGACAAAATAAATGCGAAAGTTGAAAACGGTGTTTTGATGGTAGAGATACCTGTCAAGAAAGAAGATGAAAACGTTACAAAGGCTAAACGCATCGAAATTCAATAACAGCTTTTAGCCCCGCAAATAGGAAAACGTAATAAAGCGGGAAAGCGCCATCTTGAAGGGTGGTGCTTTTTTTTTATTCTTTAAAAGCAATTGTAATCAGTAACTTCTCTCTTTTAAATACTTGAACAAAAGTTGCAAGAGCGGTCGATAATCTTCGTTCAAACTTAACGATTCCAAAATGGAATCGGCCTCAGCGAGTAGAGCATCTATCTTTTGATTGGTATAATCTATTCCACCGTGTGTTTTTGCAAACTGCAAAAGTGTAGCAACATTGGCATCAGAATAAGTTCGAGAACGAATTATCTCGAGCATCTCGTCAGCATCGGAACGAGGTGCATTTTGCAGCGCAAAGATGAGAGGCAGGGTAATTTTTCCTTCTTTAATATCACTGCCGGTAGGCTTGCCAACATCTTGACTGTAATAATCGAAAATATCATCTTTCAACTGAAATGTAATGCCAAGAATTCGTCCAAATCTTTCGAAATTATTCACAGTATCACGATCGGCGCCGGAGGTCAAAGCTCCTACTTTGGCACATGCAGCAAGAAGCGAAGCGGTTTTTTTGTCGATAACGTTGAAATATTCGTCCTCGTCAATAATTGCTTCATTAGCAATGGCAAACTGACTGAGTTCTCCTTCTGTGAGATTTTGACCAAGATGAGAAATAATATCAACAATTTCGAGATTCCCGGTCTTAACACTCTCGCGAAGTGCAGTAGATAGCAGATAATCACCACTCAACACCGCTTGATGGTTACCAAAAACCGCATTGACAGAAGGTTGTCCGCGACGGATGGAGGATTCGTCAAGAATATCATCATGAATAAGAGAGGCAGTATGCAATAACTCGATAGTAACTGCACCATAATAAGTTGCCGGAGTGACGCCCCCGCACGATTTAGCTGTGAGAAAAACCAACATTGGACGTATTCGCTTGCCTTCGGCTGATAGAACATGATTAATGATAGCCGAAATCCAACGATTATCATTTTCAACAGATTTTCTAAGAGCAATTTCGAAACGAATCAATTCCAGACGGAGAGCGTCTTTAATAACCTGACTGAAATCCATAAAACCTATTCTTCCGTACAAAAGTAGAAATATTTCTGCTTAAAGCAACAAATATTTGTAACTTTACGCAGATTAACTCGAATATTAAAGATATTTATGACAAAAAATAAGCTTTTTCTACTTGATGCTTATGCGTTGATTTACAGATCCTATTACGCTTTCATCAAAAATCCGCGAATGACCTCGAAGGGTGTAAACACATCAGCAATTTTCGGATTTGTGAATACATTGGAAGAAGTGCTCCGAAAGGAAAATCCGACACACATTGCGGTGGCTTTCGACCCTGCAGGACCGACTTTCAGACATACACAATTCGAATCCTACAAAGCACAACGGGAAGCTACCCCTGAAGATATCAAAACAGCCATACCTGTCATAAAAAAAATTCTGGAGGCCTATCGCATTCCAATCCTCGAAGTGGAAGGATACGAAGCCGACGACGTGATCGGGACTATTGCAAAACAAGTGGACAAAAGTAACTTCGATGTCTATATGATGACTCCTGACAAAGATTATGCTCAACTGGTGGACGATCATATTTTCATTTACAAGCCCAAATACGGAAGCAACGATTTCGAGATTTTAGACTACGAAAAAGTATTGGAAAAATATAACCTGAAGAATCCTCAACAAATGATTGATTTGTTGGGATTAATGGGCGATGCATCCGATAATATACCCGGTTGCCCCGGCGTAGGGCCAAAAACCGCAGATAAACTGCTTACGGAATTTGGCAGTATTAAAAATTTACTGAAAAACACAAAACAGTTGAAAGGCTCGATAAAGGAGAAAGTTGAAGAAAATAAAGATCAAATACTTTTTTCAAAATTCCTTGCAACCATCAAAACCGACGTCCCACTAAAAATCGAGACGGACAACTTAAAACGTCAGCAAATTGACGAGGCGGCATTAAGAGAAATTTTTGACGAGTTGGAGTTCAGAACATTGACAAACAGAATTCTGAATCCGCAACCAAATATGGAAAAACAGACATCCAAACCACAGCAACCCATGCAAGGCAATTTGTTTGACGAACCACTCGAAGAAATTACGCCCCGGCCTTCGCTATTCGATCTTCCAAAAGATTTCACCGATATTCATTCCACACCGCATTCATACTTACTGATAGAAGGTGACGAGAAATTGGAAGAACTAAATCGCAAACTATGCGCTCAACCATCGGTATGTTTCGACACCGAAACCACCGGCACCGATCCACTATTGGCCGAACTAGTAGGAATGTCTTTTGCATTCGACGAAGGCGAAGCCTTTTATATTCCCGTTTCATCGAACCGCGAAGAAGCGCAAAGACAGGTGAATTTCTTCAAACCGTTTTTCGAAAACGAAAACATTGAAAAAGTCGGACAAAACCTCAAGTACGATATACTTGAACTCCGAAATTACGGCATTGAAGTAAAAGGGAAACTGTTTGACACGATGATAGCACACTATCTGCTCAATCCTGAGCTTAGACATGGAATGGATTATATGGCAGAGACTCTGTTAAAATATAAAACAGTCCATATCGACGAACTTATCGGACCTAAAGGAAAAAATCAACTCAACATGCGCGACATTGATCCAAAAATTGTTTGCGATTACGCTGCAGAAGACGCCGACATAACGTTGAAACTGAAAAACGTTCTCGAGAAGAAAATTCACGAAAACAACCTCGATAAGCTTCTCTACGAAATAGAATGTCCTCTGACTTACGTGCTGGCCGACATGGAATGGACAGGCGTTCGCCTCGACTTGAAGGCTCTCGAAGAATTATCGAAGCAACTAACCGAAGAACTTTCGGCTATAGAACATGAAATCGTGCAAATGGCAGGAATCGATTTTAACGTCAATTCTCCGAAACAAATCGGCGAAATACTGTTCGACCGGATGAAAATAGTGGAAAAACCAAAGAAAACAAAAACCGGTCAGTACAGCACAAATGAAGAAGAACTCGAAAAACTGCGAGGGAAACATCCTATCATCGACAAAATTCTCGAACAACGAGGTATTAAAAAATTGCTCAGCACCTATATCGATGCATTCCCTCAACTGATAAATCCGCGAAGCGGAAAAATTCATACTTCATTCAATCAAACCGTTGCGGCCACAGGCCGATTGAGCAGTACAAATCCAAATTTGCAAAATATTCCCGTACGGGACGAGCGTGGAAAAGAGATGCGAAAAGTGTTTATTCCGGACGAAGGATGTGTATTCGCATCATCAGATTATTCGCAAATCGAACTGCGCATCATGGCACACTTGAGTGCCGACAAAAACATGGTTGAAGCTTTCATGCACGACCAGGACATTCACGCAGCCACCGCATCCAAAATCTATCATGTCCCCATCGAAGAGGTTACGGCAGACATGCGCCGCAAAGCCAAAACGGCAAATTTCGGCATTATCTATGGCATCACACCATTCGGATTGTCCGAACGACTTTCGATTTCGCGCTCGGAAGCCAAACAGCTGATCGACGAATATTTCGAAACCTTTCCCGACGTTAAACGTTACATGGACGAAAGTATCGCCACTGCACGCACAAAAGGATACGTAGAAACCATTTTCGGTCGAAAACGATATTTGCCCGACATCAACTCGCGAAATGCAAATGTGAGGGGTTTTGCCGAACGCAATGCAATAAACGCACCTATACAGGGAAGTGCGGCCGATATCATCAAAGTGGCCATGATAAAGATACACAACCGCTTTGCAAAGGAAAAACTGAAGTCGAAAATGATTCTGCAAGTACACGATGAACTCGATTTTAACGTAGTGGAAGATGAGCTCGACGCAGTAAGAAAAATCGTGGTAGAAGAGATGGAACATGCCTGCAAACTGATTGTTCCGCTCAAAACCGACTTTGGATACGGCAAAAATTGGCTCGAAGCTCATTGATTTTTTTCAAAAAAACATCAGAAAATCATGCTCGAGGGATTGTCAGAATATGGATATTGGGGTTTGCTGCTCGCTTCTTTTCTTGCGGCAACGGTGCTGCCATTCAGCTCTGAAGTCGTTTTTGCAGCCCTCATCGCCGTAGGAATGGATATTTGGACATGCATACTGTTTGCCACCATCGGAAATGCGGCCGGTGGTGCTACCTGCTACTACATCGGAAGACTTGGCAAAACGGAATGGCTCGAAAAATATTTCAAGATAAAACCCGAAAAAATCGACAGTACCATTCGATGGCTGCACGGGAAAGGTGCGGCTATGGGATTTTTCGGATTTCTTCCTGCCGTGGGCGACGCCATTTTGGTAGCGTTGGGATTTATGCGCGCCAATATTCCGACCGTATTGACAACAATGACGATCGGGAAATTCTTACGGTATGTGATTATCGGATTTGGAACCGGTCAGATTGTTTCATGGTTATAACTTAATTTTTTAAACGTTTATGTCAACCATCCTTTTCCACGAAATTGTGTATGGGCCCATTCATAGCCGGCGTTTGGGCTCTTCTTTGGGAATCAACCTCCTACCCTACGACGGCAAATTGTGCTCGTTTGATTGTCTTTATTGCGAATGCGGATTCAACAAAGATTTCCGCACCAAAACACACTTGCCCGATCGCCAAAACGTGCGTGAAGCACTCAACGACAAACTCCAAACGCTTCATCGCGAACAAACCAAACTCGACGTCATTACGTTTGCCGGAAATGGCGAGCCAACCCTGCATCCCGAATTTGAAGGAATCATCGAAGATACCTTGGAGCTACGAAACCGATATTTTCCGAACGCCAAAATCAGTGTACTTTCAAACGGCATGAATGTCGGGAAAAAAAGTGTGTTTGAAGCGCTTACAAAAATCGACAATCCCGTGCTGAAACTCGATTCGGCTTTCGACGATACGGTACGCTTCATCGATCGCCCCAATTTACCCAACTATTCTGTGGCAAAACAGGTAGAGCTTTATCGCAAGTTCGAGGGGAATTTTATCCTGCAAACCATGTTTTTGAAAGGAGAATTTGAAGGAACGCAAATCGACAACACGACAGAACGTGAAGTTTCAGCCTGGTTGGAGCTTGTTGACGCGCTTCGGCCTCGCGAAGTGATGATCTACACCATCGATCGCGAAACGCCCGCCGGCGGTCTTAAAAAGGCCTCTATCGACACACTCAATGCAATTGCCAAAAAAGTTCAGCAATTGGGCATCGCAACAAATGTAGCAGGATAAGGCATAACGAATCACCGACAAAAACATCTATCATATTTTGGAGTTTGTGCAAGGTCAACAAGAGCGAAGTACGGCGCAAATACGGCGATAGTTGAGTTGTTCCTAACTCGTTCAATTGACTGATCCAATATCAGGCGGGTACTGTTGAGCAGAATGTTTTCGATGTTAGTGAGTGGATATTCCGTAACCTGTTTCTCTTCGACTTCCTTGTCATATAACTCAAGAATATCCTGTGCTCTCCCAAATGTTTGTCGAAGTCAGGAAAAGAAAGAGAATCTGTAATACATTAAAAATAGGATTGATATAAACCCTTCCTCCATTATTTCTACGAAATTGATCTGAATAATAGTTACACAATTGCAACCGGAATCCGGACTGAAAAATAAAAAACCGCCGAAATTCAGCGGTTTTGTTTTTGTGCGAGTGGTCCCACTTGGGCTTGAACCAAGGACTCCCTGATTATGAGTCAGGTGCTCTGACCAACTGAGCTATGGGACCTTTGTTTCAATTATTCATTGAAAGCGGGTGCAATATTACTACTTTTTTGGGAAATTACGAAACAATTGACACAAATATACATTTAAGGATAATTAAAGTTTTTATATCAAGTTAATTATTACTTTTGAAAAAGTGGAATTTAGCCACAATTAACTATAACGTTTTTTCCAAATTTTAAAATTATGGCAGACTCAACATTTCGTGTAAATGCGCATAGCGCAAATCCTACAAAAACCATCGTAAAAGCAAGAAGCTTTCAGATGATTATAGATGAACCGGCTGAACTGGGAGGCACCAACGAGGGCGCAAACCCGGTTGAATATCTGCTTGCAGCCCTTTCGGGCTGCTTAAACGTGATGTGTCATGTTGTAGCAAGAGAAATGAACTTCACGTTACGCAGCGTAGAAATTAAATTATCCGGTACGTTAAACACCGATAAGCTCTTTGGAAAAGAAACAACCGAAAGGGCAGGATACAAAGAAATCAACGTTGAAATTATTCCCGATGCCGATGCCGATAAAGAAACGCTTGCAAGATGGATAAAAACCATCGAGTCGCGTTGTCCGGTCAGTGATAACATAGCTAATCCGACCCCACTTCACATTTCTTTGAAATGAGAAGTGAAAAGGTGGCTTTCCGCCACCTTTTTTCATTTAATTAGGGTCTCCTGAATTCGGTCAATCAATTGATATTTAACAAAATAAGTTCGTATTTTCTTGTTATTTTCGGGAAAAAGTCGTACATTTATGGGCAAAACGGCTACATTATGAAATACAACTCGCAAGCAAAACAACTACGACTTGATATTTTTTCGGGCACACTCGAGAAATCGCTCGATCCATCCAACCGGTGGTATAAATTGGCGAACCTGATGCCTTGGGACAAGATTGAACGCATCTACAATAAGAGTCTGCGCAACCAACATAGCGGAGGAGGCAACAAACCTGCCCGCATGGTAATTGGAGCATTGATCATCAAGCACAAGATGAATCTTTCGGACGAAGAAACCATCCGGCTCATTGCCGAGAATCCTTACATGCAGTATTTTATCGGATTGGAAGAGTTTACGAGTAAACCGGTATTCGATTCGAGTTTATTCGTTTACGTTCGCAAACGCATGAATGTCGAATCAATCAACGAAATGTCGTTAGCCATGATGGAAGCAGAATGGGGAAAAGGCGTAGAATCGGAAGGAGGCGGAGGAAATGAAAGCGATAATGCGGATAAGAAGAAAGACGAACAGAAGAATGAAGATGACAGTTTTGTCGATGAAGAAGGCATGCTTCACAAAGGGAGCATAAAGATAGATGCCACGTGTTGCGATGTGGAAGTCAGGTATCCCACGGATCTTGACCTGCTCAACGATGCCCGAGAAGTCAGTGAACGTTTGATAGACAAGCTGTGCCGCTTAAGTGGCAGTCCAAAACCACGAACACATCGCAAAAGAGCAAGACACCACTATCTTCAGGTAATCAAGAAAAAGAGGAAGTCGAAACAACTCATCCGAAAGGGAATCAAACAGCAATTGGGTTATCTGTGTCGTAACCTTCGAAGCATAACCGATATCGTATCGAAAGGCTCCACCTCCATGTTCGATTCGCTGACGAAAAAAGAGAAGCAATGGATAGGAACGATCATCAAGGTTTATCATCAACAGAAAGGGATGTATGATACTCACACCCATCAGTGCCCCGACAGGATTATCAGTGTGTTTCAACCCCATGTTCGCCCTATTGTCAGAGGGAAATCCAAATCAAAAGTAGAGTTCGGTTCAAAGATAGGAGCCAGCGTGGTTGGCGGTTACACTTTCATCGATCACTTCAGTTGGGATGCCTATAACGAGTCAGAGGATATGGAGCGGCACATCAAGGCCTATTATGAACGTTTCGGATATCTTCCGACTACCTGTTATGCCGACAAGATTTACATGAACAGGGAAAATCGGGCGCTTTTGAAGCGTTACCACATAAGAGCAGCCGGCAAACCGTTGGGCAGGCCTTCCAAAGAGATGCAGACAGAAGTCTGCCGGAGGGAAGCAGCCAAAGACGAGGGGAAAAGGAATGAAGTTGAATCTACCTTTGGAACGGACAAAAGAGTCTATCGGGTAAACAATGTGCGGGCCAAACTTCCCGATACTGCCGACGTGTGGACGGCAGCATGTTTCTTTGTGAAGAATGTTATGAAGTTCCTCAAAGGGCTTCTTTTTGTCTTATTCGAAAAGATGCTGTTGGAGGTTAAGAAAAAATTTTCTGCCATAAATCGGGAACTTCTCTTCTCCCTAAAAACTGTGGCTTGATATATATGAATTTAAACGGAATTATTCAGTGAACCCTAATTATCATCCGGATCCACCCAATCGCCATTGTCTTTGATTAACCGAATGAGTCGCTCCACAGCATGCTCTTGCGGAATGTTTTTTTCGACGAGCTGTTTCTTTTTGTAGAGTGAAATCTTGCCATGTTCAGCCCCGACATAACCGTAATCGGCATCGGCCATTTCTCCGGGCCCATTAACGATACAACCCATCACACCGATTTTAAGATGCTTGAGATGCGAAAAATGCTGCTTTATCAACGCAACAGTTGTTTGCAAATCGAACAATGTACGGCCACAACTCGGGCACGAAATAAATTCGGTTTTGCTTGTGCGAACACGTGCAGCCTGCAATATGCCGAAAGCGTAAGAATCGATATCCACAGGCGAAATAGTTCCCACATTACTCAACATCACACCGTTTCCAAAACCGTCGAGCAAAACAGTTCCGAAATCAGCACCGGCCTTCACCTGAATATCTTCGGGATCATTCTCGGCATAATGGCGTTGCAAAATGACCGGTACACGACAATCGGCATTGAGCAATGCATGAAAAAAAGCGCGCTGCTCCCCTACCCCATTTACATGGTTTGTGGTTAATATCGCCACCACATTGGGATAGGTTTTCAACATATTCATCACATCATCCGATAATTGGGGATAAGATATTCGCAGAAAATTGACATTAGCCTCCGAGTTGGGAATTTCGTTCATGTTTTGAACCGTAAAAAGAGGGAAACGATCGATCTCGTTGTGCCATCCCTTATAATCGACAATTGCTTTCATTCCTTTCGGAAAATTCGCGGGAATACTGGCTCCGACATACATAAAATCGGGAATGAAATGTGGATGTATCGTCATATCTTCGGTTTGGCTGCGATCCGAAATAACAACAGGCACAAAATCTCCGCCGATATTGCGAACTGCAGACGTATTGCGCCGATCGGTGGAAAAAGGATCGAATCCTTCAAAGATTTTTCCTTCAATTTTCGGATGCCCTTGCCTTTGCAAAATATAATCAACCAATTTTCGTGCTACCGGAATTTCGGCTTCAGGATCTTCACTCAAGGAAACACGAACCGTGTCTCCCAATCCGTCAGAAAGCAAAGCACCGATTCCTACTGCCGATTTGATGCGCCCATCCTCACCATTACCGGCTTCCGTAACGCCCAAGTGGAGAGGAAAGTGTATGTTTTCCTTATCCATCCTGTCAACGAGCAAACGGACGGCCTTGGTCATCAACAATGTATTGGAGGCTTTCATCGAAATCACAATATCGGTGAAACCTTCGTCCAAAGCAATATGCAGATATTCCATACACGATTCCACCATTCCTTGAGGTGTATCACCATAACGACTCATGATGCGATCGGAAAGCGATCCGTGATTAACACCGATGCGTACCGCTGTGCCATACTCCTTGCACACGTTGAGAAAATCGACCACTTTTACACGAATTTTCTGCAATTCCTGAAGATATTCTTCGTCGGTATATTCAAGTTGGGCAAATGTTTTTTGTTTGTCCACAAAGTTGCCCGGATTGATGCGAACCTTTTCCACAATTTTGGCCGCAGCTTCGGCGGCACGCGGATTAAAGTGAATATCGGCTGAAAGAGGTGTAGAATAACCTTTGTCGCGAAGCTGCTGTTTGATGTTGCGAAGATTTTCGGCTTCGCGCACACCCTGTGCCGTAAGTCGGATGAGTTGGGCTCCGGCAGCAATAATTCGCTCGCATTGTGCCACACTCGCATCGGTGTCGAGGGTGTTGGTATTGGTCATCGTTTGCAACACAATGGGATGATTTCCACCCATCGTGATATTTCCGATCTGCACATCGATGGTTGGACGACGATGATAATTAAAAAAATCCATATTGATATTTCTCAGTTTTCAAGAGGTAAAATTTCGATCCAGTATCCGTCGGGATCGTTGATGAAGTAGAGACCCATGTCGTGATTTTCGTAACAAACACAACCCATTTCTTTGTGATAAGCCCGAATGGAATCGTAATTGCCCTGCACGCGCACGCAAAGGTGTTGCTCATTATCTCCCATATCGTAAGGCCTATCCCAATCGCGAAGCCAGGTGAGTTCGAGCGAAAATCCGGTAACACCATCACCCAGATAAACGAGGATAAATGATCCGTCTTCGGCAACTTTTCGGCGGACTTCAGTAAGCCCCAGCGCATCGCGGTAAAAAGCTAAGCTGCGATCGAGGTCGAATACGTTGATGTTGTAGTGATCAAATCTGCTTGTAATATTCATTTCGTTTTCAAATTTATAGTTCGAATGACTGACCGGTATGAGTTACTTTAAGATAATTGCAGTTGTTTTGCCGGGCAATGTTTTCGAAAGCGTTGACTTTAGCGTATTGTTCGCCAAAATGCATCGGGAGGAGATACTCCGTAGAAATTCTATTGACAAACTGTTCTGCTCCCCGCATGTATTCTTTACCAAGCCTCGGATCTATTGGAAACATGGCAAGATAAAGATGATTCACGTTTTCGGCAAGCAATTCCAATTCGCAAAGGTAATTGTTTTCGAAAACAAGAGCCTCTTCTTTTGAAACTTCTTCTTTCCAATGCCAGTTATTGAGATCTCCCGCGTGAAAGATCAACTTATCGTTCACATTCACTAAAAACGAACCACCCAAATCGGTCGATCCAAACAGTTGTGCCCAAAGGTTATAATCCTCGAACTTTGCATATTTGGCGAGATAATGCACGCCTGTTCCAATGGTTTGCTTGCTTTCGAACAGTTCATTAGCAAAAATATAGGTAATATTATTTTTCTTTTCTTTCCACGATAGAATTTCCGGATTGAAATGGTCGGGATGAGAATGTGAACAAAATACGTATAAATCCTCAGGTTTTTTCAGCAGATAATCCCGCACAAAATAAGTTCCATCAGATTTCTTTGCATCTTTATAAAAATCGAAAACAATCGAAAATCGTTCGGTTTCGATCACGTAGCCACTATGAAAAATATAAGTTACAATCATAACATATTCCGGAAAGTCTCTATGGAATAATAACAATTTTGTGGCAAAATGTTCATTTCGTTCGACATAAAATTTGATAAAAAGAGGGAAACACTTACTTTTGTGAAAGCGGCAAAAAAAGATGCAAACACTATAATTTACTTTTTCACGAACAAATAAAGAGATGATCTTGCACACATCATGCCCTTCAGAAGAAAAAGAATCGTATTGAAAGCAATTGATCAACAATATTTTAAACCACACAACCAACCATTATCATGAGTACCAGACGCAATTTCTTAAAAACGGCCACTATTGCCGGTGCAGGGATAGCTGCAGCCCCTCTCGCGAGCGCCATCGAAAAAGCTCCCACTATTGCTCCACAAAAGCAAAGAACTCTCTCGAAAGACGGAAAAATCAGGGTCGGATTCATTGGGACGGGATTTCGTTCGCAAGAACACTTCAATAACGTATTGTCATTCGACGATGCCAAAATCGTGGCGATTTGCGATGTTTCCGACTTTTCGCTCAACATGACCAAAGAAACTTTTAAACGAAAAGGGAAAGAACTTCCTAAAATTTACAAAGGAGGTGAACATGAATACGAAAAAATGCTCGCCAACGAAGAATTCGATGTAGTACTGATTGCCAGTCCGTGGGAATGGCATGTGCCCATGTCGGTTGCCGCCATGAAAGCCGGAGTGCCTTATGTAGGTGTGGAAGTTTCGGCCGCCAACACGATAGACGAATGCTGGGATTTGGTGAACACTTCCGAAGAAACCGGTTCACAACTCATGATTCTCGAAAACGTATGCTACCGGCGCGACGTGATGGCCGCACTCAAAATGGTGCGCGAAGGCCTTTTTGGCGAATTGACTCACTGCCGTTGCGGCTATGAGCACGATTTACGAGCCGTAAAATTCAACGACGGTAAATCCTATTCTTACGTTCCCGGCACCGAACTGAAAATGGGACCGGGAGCTGTCGGCGAAGCCGTGTGGCGAACTTTCCATTCCGTGAAGCGAAACGGCGATTTATATCCTACCCACGGCATCGGACCCGTGGGCACTTGGCTCGACATCAACCGAGGAAATCTCTTCGTTTCGCTTTCGGCAATGGCAACCAAGAGTCGTGGTTTGCACAAGTTTATTGTCGACAATGGTGGCACCAATCATCCGTACGCAAACTTAGATTTTAAACTGGGCGATATCGTTACTACCATGATCAACACGGTGAAAGGCGAAACCATCATCGTAACACACGACACCAACTCTCCCCGACCCTACTCGCTCGGATTTCGCCTGCAAGGAACCGAAGGTTTGTGGTACAATGACGGCGATACAATTTACATCGAAGGAAAATCGAAACCTCATCAGTGGGACAAATCGAGCGACTGGTTTGCCAAATATGATCACTCGCTGTGGAAAAGATACGGCGATGCGGCGCAAAATGCCGGTCACGGCGGAATGGACTACGTGATGATGATGGACCTGTTTAACGCCGTGCGCGAAAACAAACCCGTTCCGCTGGACTGCTACGATGCAGCAGCCTGGAGCGCTATTTCGGCCCTATCGGAACAATCCATCGCCAACGGCGGTCAATTATTGGAATTTCCCGATTTCACTCGCGGCAAATGGGTAAACCGTAAACCCAGTTTCGCGATGGAAAGCTAACAGAAAATAAATATTCGGCAAAGTTTTCGCACCATTTCGACTCTGAAATAGGTTGAAATACGAACCAATTATGCACAAAAATGTTTATATATTGCACATTTTTTGTACTTTTGTGCAGATTTTATATTTAAACACTTCTGTTTTTCAGATTACAAAAAGAAAACTAAAAGATGAATCACAACTTATTGAAAGGCAAACGAGGCATTATTTTCGGCGCTTTGAACGACATGTCCATCGCTTGGAAAGTTGCCGAAAGAGCCGTTGAAGAAGGAGCAACCATCACCTTGTCCAATACGCCCGTGGCAGTTCGTATGGGCGATACAGCCAAATTAGGTGAGAAACTCAATGCCGAGATCCTGCCTGCAGATGCGACCAATGTCGATGATCTCGAAATGGTATTTTCAAAATCGGTAGAGATTTTGGGAGGCAAGATCGATTTCGTGCTTCATTCTATCGGCATGTCACCCAACGTACGCAAAAAACGGACATACGACGATCTGGATTACGACATGTTCATGAAGACGCTCGATATTTCGGCCATCTCATTTCACAAAATGCTTCAAGTTGCACGCAAATTGGACGCTATAGCAGAGGGAGGATCCGTGCTTGCACTTTCGTATGTAGCCGCTCAACGCACATTTTACGGCTATAACGACATGGCCGATGCCAAAGCACTGCTCGAATCTATTGCACGTAGCTTCGGATACATTTACGGCCGCGAAAAAGGAGTTCGCATCAACACCATTTCGCAATCGCCTACGATGACAACCGCCGGCAGCGGCGTGAAAGGAATGGAAGATTTGATGGACTTTGCCAACCGAATGGCACCTCTCGGAAACGCGGATGCGGACGACTGTGCCGACTACTGCATCGTAATGTTTTCGGATCTTACCCGAAAAGTTACCATGCAAAACCTCTACAACGACGGCGGATTTTCGAGCATGGGTATGAGCCTTCGAGCCATGAAGCAGTATAGTAACGGACTCGATGAAGCCCGTGACCAAAACGGACAAATCGTTTACGGATAGTTCTCCTTTCAGGGAGATATCTCATTCGTACCTGCCGATCCTTTGGCAAAAAATAACTCTGAAATTCTATTCAGAGTTATTTTTTTATACATTTGCATCCGTTATGTTGATAAAAATATATCCCGACAATCCCAATTCCCGCGAAATCGACAAAGTAGTTTCGGTGCTCAGTGACGGTGGAACCATCATTTATCCTACCGACACGCTTTATGCCATCGGTTGTGATGCACTCAACGTTCGTGCCGTGGAAAAAATATGTGCTCTCAAAGGCATCAATCCCCAAAAAAGCAACCTTTCGATTATTTGCAGCGATTTAAGCTCAATCAGCGAATATGCCAAAGTAGATACACCTACTTTCAAGCTGATGAAGCGCAATCTTCCCGGGCCCTTTACGTTTATTTTGCCGACAACATCATCCCTACCGAAAATTTACAAAAACAAAAAAACCGTCGGTATTCGCGTCCCTGACAATAATATTGTCCGCGAAATGGTTTCCCTATTAGGGAACCCTATCTTGAGTACATCGGTGTCGCAAGGCAATGATGAGATAGAATATCTGACTGACCCCGAACTGATCCACGAAAAATGGTCATCGATAGCAGATATTGTGATAGATGGCGGGCCCGGCGGCATAGAACCTTCGACCGTAGTTGATTGTACTGGTGATGAACCCGTAATTATCCGTCAGGGAAAGGGCATTCTGATATTGTAAATAAATTCAATTACATACTTCATATATTTCCTATGAAAAAAATTTTATTTCTCGGCCTCATTGCAGTGTTGTTTTCGTTCATACTGACTTCCTGCGAAAAAGATTCTCCCGTTGACACATCCAATGATGATAAAATAAACCCTGTTTCGCAATTCGTTTACGACGGAATGTCCACTTATTATCTTTGGGCAAATGAAATTGTAAACAAAAAACCTACGGTTGCCGATGCCGATCCTGAAGCTTATTTCTACAGAATCCTGAATAGCACAGACACTCAACACGGTTGGTCGTGGATAACGGATGATGTTCAATCATTGCTCAACGATTTCTCGGGTACTCCAAAAGCATCGGGAGCTCCTTCGTTTACATTTATGTATGCAAATCCGCAAGAAACACAATATTATGCAATTGTCAATTATGTATTTCCCAATACTCCTGCATCAAATGCCGGATTGAAAAGGCTTGACATGATCGGTCAAATTGATGGTCAGCCAATTACCAATAGCAATTATGGAAAACTTTACGGAAGTGATCCGGTAACCTTTTCAATTTATAAACTTACTGCAAACGACATCGTAAAAGACAGAGACATTTCAATCACACCCACTGTTATCAGCACCAATCCTGTGCTTCTGGACAGTATTTATGAAATAGGCGACAAAAAAATCGGTTATCTGTTTTACACGGATTTTATATCCGAATTCAATAATTCCCTATTCCAAGAATTTTCAAAATTAAAAACGGCAGGTATAACTGATTTGATTCTGGATTTACGTTACAATCACGGCGGGCCCATCGCTGCAGCCACCTACCTAAGTTCGCTCGTTGCCCCTAAAAATTATGTACAATCGAAATCGACATTGGTTAAACTTTCTTACAACAGTGATTTGAACAATTATTTTGATTCCTCTCAAATTAGCAGAAGTTATTTGTTGGGCGAATACGACACAACTTCCGAACAAAATCCGCTTACAAATAATCTCGATTTGCCCCGCATTTATATTATTGCTACCTACGATTCGTATTCGGCAGCCGAATTAACTATTTTTTGTCTGAAACCTTACATGAATGTTGTACACATTGGCAACAAAACCGGCGGCAAATATGCAGCATCATGGACGCTACATGCCTACGACACTTTGCCTGACGAAAATGGAAATATCAGAGCTGTTCCTATCTACGACAAAAATGAATTAACAAGTGAAGAACAACAATCTTTAAAGAATTGGGCTATGCAACCTATTGTTGCTTTTTATAGCGATAAATACGAACAAAATTTTTCTGCAACAGATGGATTAATACCGGCTGAAGTGAACACATTTGATGAGGGTTTTGGATATATCGACTATTGGACACAATTGGGTGATACAAAAGATGTATTTTTAGGACATGCACTTTACTTGATTACCGGCGACGATTCATACCAACCGATACAACCGAAAGCAGCACGAGCAACTAATTTGCCGATAATTTCGAATCAAAAATTACATAATCCGAAAGATTTCAAGATGCAGTCGGTAATCCTGGATAATATTAAAATGCCCTCCGGCGAATTAAGATCAATCACCGATGAACTCCGGAAATAATACGAAACGAGTATTTAATTGTGCTTGCTAATAAAAACTTATTCGATCAAATTTTTCGAGAATTTCGTCCATAATGGCAAACAACTCATCGATTGTGTTGGCTCTCAACATTGCTATGCGTGTAGGCTTGAAATCGGGAATGCCTTTAAACAATGGCGTTGCGGCCAAATGACGACGAATATGCAATATACCTCGTCGCTCGTCGAGTCGTTCCACACTCTGCAAAACTTGTTGTTTGAGGACATCCAAATACCATTCGAACGATTCCGACGGAAGCCGTTCGCCTGTGATGAGAAAATGTTTTACTTCGCTAAAAATCCATGGTCGGCCAATGCTTGCTCTTCCAATCATCACGGCATCCACACCCGTTTCCTCGAATCGTTTTTTGGCAACCTCCGCTGAGTCGATGTCGCCATTTCCAATAATGGGAATATGCATTCGCGGGTTGTTCTTCACTTCTCCAATCAGCTTCCAATCGGCTTCGCCTGTGTACATCTGTGCGCGCGTTCGACCGTGAATAGTAAGTGCTGCAATACCGCAATCTTGCAATTGCTCGGCCAGCGAAACGATGATTTTCGAATGTTCATCCCAACCCAACCGTGTTTTCACCGTAACTGGTTTTTTGACCGCTTTCACCACCTTTTCCGTAATTTCGAGCATTAGTTCCGGCGTTTTAAGCATCCCGGATCCGGCACCTTTGCCGGCAACTTTTTTCACCGGACAACCAAAATTTATATCGATTACATCGGGATTGGCTTCCTCACAAATTTTGGCAGCCTCTGCCATCGCGTCGGGATCGCGACCGTAGATTTGAATAGCAACGGGACGTTCGTCATCGCTAATCACCAGTTTTTCCCTGGTTTTTTTTACTTCTCGAACCAAAGCGTCGCTCGAAACAAATTCGGTATAAACCATGTCGGCTCCAAATCTTTTGCACAAAAGCCGAAAGCCTATATCGGTTACATCCTCCATCGGAGCCAAAAAAACCGGAAAGCGAGAAAACTCTATTTCTCCAATTTTCATTTCGAAGGTTTTGTCTGTACGTAATTTTTTAATTTATTTCCCCACTCCATTTCATCGAATCCGACCAAAACAAAATCATCTGCTACAAGAATGGGTCGTTTGATCAACTTTCCGCTCTGAGCCAACAAGCGGATGAGTTCTTCGTTCGAAGCCGTTTTGACGATATTTTTCAGATTATTCTCCTTGTAAACCTGACCTGAAGTATTGAAAAATTTCAGAATCGGCAAGCCGCTTTTTTTAATCCATTCCGAAAGCTCTTTTTCCGAAGGATTTTCATCCACAATGTGACGAGAAACAACTTCTATATTATTTTCACGTAGCCATTTGGCAGCTTTACGACATGTTCCGCACGATGGATATTGCAAAAAGAGAAGATTCATACTTTTCGGAGATTAGTTGTTTAAAAATATAGCCGGAATTCATAAATGGTTTCCATTTTAATACACAAAAAACACAGATATATAGTTTTTGTTCATCCGCAAAATCATCGACAAAAAAATGTTGATAACTTGTCAAACGTATGTTCACGAAAAAATCATATTTCGATTTGCAAAATTCAAAAAAATTTTAAGCAGACCAAAAGTTGATTTTAAGAACAAAAGTTGAAAAAATTTCTCACGTTTTCATTCATGAGTTTTCAACTGCCACCCGTAACAAAAAAGAAATTAATTATTAACTTTGCGAGATATAAACAGATGTTGATAAAATTTGTAATCGATTGAAATTTAAGTATTAAATCAATTTTATACTGTTTATTATTTATGAAAAGATTGCTTTTTCTTTTCATAACTTATTTTCTTGGAAAAGTAAAAAAAGTAATCAACAATTTCAACAGGTTATCATATTCATCATACCTTCTTTTAAATTTTATAAAAGAAATAAATATAGAAGTTGAAAATGAAAAAAGAATTTCTCGTCGACGAAATAAATAAACTCAGAAAAGAAAAAAATGCCATTATATTGAGTCATTATTACCAAGAACCCGAAATACAGGATATTGCCGATTTTGTTGGCGATAGTTTGGCATTGGCTCAATGGGCAGCAAAAACATCGGCAGATATCATCGTTTTGTGCGGTGTACATTTTATGGGCGAAACGGCTAAAATATTATCTCCCCAAAAGCGAGTTTTCATTCCTGATACTGCCGCAGGTTGTTCATTGGCAGATAGCTGTCCTGCTGATGAATTTAAAAAATTTATAGAAGAGCATCCCGATCACACGGTAATTTCGTATGTAAATACCACTGCTGCGGTAAAAGCTCTTACAGATATTGTCGTAACTTCTACAAATGCGCGACAAATCGTGGAATCATTGCCCGTAGAAGAGAAAATCATTTTTGGTCCCGATAGGAATCTGGGTGATTATATCAATAAACTCACGGGTAGAAATATGCTTTTATGGAATGGTTACTGCCACGTGCATCAACAGTTTTCGATGGATAAAATTTTGGAATTGAAAAAACGATATCCCGAAGCTTTGTTGCTTGCTCATCCCGAATGTCCAAATTATCTGCTTCAAATAGCCGATCACATTGGCTCTACTTCTTCTTTATTGAAATTTGCAATTTGGTCCGACAGAAAACAATTTATAGTAGCAACCGAGGCCGGGATTTTGCACCAGATGCAAAAAGACAATCCCGACAAACTGTTTATTCCTGCACCTCCCGAAGATTCAACATGCGCTTGCAACGAATGTTTCTATATGAAAATGAATACGTTGGAAAAACTGTATGCTTGTTTGAAAAATGAAACTCCTGAAATATTCATCGATGAGGAAATTCGCCTGAAAGCGGTGAAACCCATTGAGAGAATGCTCGAAATATCCGAAAAATATGGTTTGTAAATCCATTGGGTGTCGTCAAAACTAATTGCTTAAATCATTGTTTTTTGCTATCTTTGCAACCCGAATTCAGTAAAAATCAATTATTTTGCTGTTAATGTTTTATATTCAAAAATTTCCGGATAGATGGCTCTTCAATGCGGTATAGTAGGACTTCCAAACGTAGGTAAATCCACCCTTTTCAATTGTTTATCGAATGCAAAAGCTCAAGCGGCCAATTTTCCGTTTTGTACTATCGAACCTAATGTAGGCGTAATTACTGTTCCCGACGAACGATTGAATAAATTGGCTGAATTGGTTCATCCACAACGCATTGTTCCAACAACTGTCGAAATAGTGGATATTGCAGGTTTAGTGAAAGGTGCAAGCAAAGGTGAAGGATTGGGTAACAAATTTTTGGCCAATATTCGCGAAACAGATGCTATTTTGCATGTTCTTCGTTGTTTCGACGACGATAATGTTACGCACGTCGATGGACGAGTTGATCCGGTTCGCGACAAAGAGATTGTTGATGCGGAATTGCAGTTGAAAGATTTGGAAACAATTGATGCGCGCATCAATAAAGTGGAAAAGCAGGCCAAAACCGGAGGAGACAAAGATGCAAAAATCGCATTCGAAGTATATTCCAAAATACGTGAAGCTTTGTTGCGCGGCGAATCGGCACGCACCGTAACTTTTAATACCAAAGATGAACAAAAAATTGCTCACGATCTTTTTTTGCTGACCGATAAGCCGGTTTTGTATGTTTGCAATGTGGACGAAAAAAGTGTTGTCACGGGAAATAAATATGTCGATGTTGTTCGTGAAGCAGTTAAAAACGAAAATGCCGAAATTCTCGTAGTTGCCGCAAAAATAGAATCGGAAATTGCCGAATTTGATTCTTACGAAGAGCGACAAATGTTTTTGAACGAAATAGGACTGCAAGAATCGGGCATGAATCGTTTGATAAAATCGGCTTACAAATTGCTTAATCTGCAAACTTTTCTCACTGCAGGACCTCAGGAAGTTCGCGCATGGACATTTCATAAGGGATGGAAAGCTCCACAATGTGCCGGAGTTATTCATAGCGACTTCGAGAAAGGATTTATTCGTGCGGAAGTCATCAAATATGAAGATTATATAACTTACGGTTCAGAAGCAGCGGTAAAAGAAGCAGGCAAAATGTATGTCGAAGGAAAAGATTATGTGGTTCAGGATGGCGATATCATGCACTTTCGGTTTAATGTATGAAATTTGCATAAAAATTTATCCGAAAATTGCTTCATTAAATTCCCTGTAATAATTGATTGTTTCTTTGGTAAGGATATCGAGCGGAACGTAATTTTCAACTTGCACGGGATTCCTGAAAACCAAATATTCGATCAGGGTTTTCATTGCCATGAAACCCTGTTGTTCCGGTTCCTGTCCGATCAGAAAATAAATTTTATCCTTTTTCAAAGCTTCGATATTGGGTTGAGTCAAGTCCACGCAAACGAGTTTGATATTATCAATATTGTTTTCGTGCAAATAATTGGCAATAATATTTCCTCGAGAGTTTAAAACTACAATTCCTCCCACATTTTTGTTTTCCTTGAAAAATTGCGATAGAAAGAAGTTGTTTTTTTCCGGTTCGAGAAGCGAAAAAGGAATAGAAAGAACTTTGTTATCCAATTTTTTTTCGGAAAGGTAATCCATAAATCCTTTTTTTCGCAATACAGTCGTATTTGCACTTTCGTTACCGATTCTCACAGCTTGCAATATTCCAATATCACTCGATTTCGGTATGATGGAAGTAATAAGTTTGCTCATTAAATATCCGCATGTGTAGTGATCTGACGAAAAAAAAGCCAGTGGAAACGATTGCTTTATGGCCGAATCGACAAAAATATAGGGTATAGACCTTTTATCAAGTTCGTTTGTCAATTTTACGGTTTCGGCAGTAAATGTAGGTCCGATGATCATGGCATCGGCTTCCATTTTTATAATTTGATCAAAAATACTACGACAAGAAAAAATATCGTATTGGTTATAGGTAATAATTTGATAATCGACGCGAATATTCTGATATTCTTCCAATGCGCGTAAAATACCGTTCCGGATACTTTCCCAGTATTCGCCCGGAAAAATATGAGGCATGGTAATAATGATGCGGTATTTTCGTTTTAAAGACATACCACTGATGTGAATATTGGGCTTGTAGTCCACTTCACTCAGTACCTTTTCTACGGCTTCTCGTGCTTTTTTCGAAACTTTTCCCCGATTATGAAGAATGCGATCTACAGTTCCTGTTGAAACACCGGCTCTTTCGGCAATGTCTTTGATACGGATTTTATTTTGCATGATAGCTGTTTTTGAAATAGGTTTAATACCATCTATAATTATCGAGATAAGTCTTTATCGGAAAACGTAAGAATAAATTATTCTACGACGTAGGCACGTATAATTTTTGCGTCTTTTTTGGGACGATCTCTTTCGTCGGTTTCAAGGTCGGCAATTTTATCGATAACATCCAATCCTTCAATAACTTCACCAAAAATAGTATATTCTCCATCGAGCGTGTGTACGCCACCTAACGACGAATATGCCTCGCGTTTTTCTTCTGCGATTTTTAATTTGCCGGGAGCTTGGGCATAAATAGAATCCACAACCTGCAAAACCGAATCGAGCAAAGCGTTGAAGGCTGAAGGATCGGTTGTTTTAAGTCTTGCCAATTTGTCTTTGTGCGGGTTATAATGTTGTTTGATAATAGTGTTTTTGATAGGAACATTTACCGCCATTTCCAGTGTGTCGAGGCGTCCTTGTGTGTAGGTTTTGCCATCGACAATATAAAATTGCGAGGCATCCGATTTTTTTGGGGGATTCTCTTCATTTCCTCTACGTGGAGCTGCCAGAGCTCCTTTTTTGTGAAAGTGACCCGGACGAAATTCCGGTAAAATTTGCATATCCATTCGTCCGGCCCCGATGGAAGCACCGGCAGGAGCATTTTTCGAATCTTGTGCCCCACCCTGAATCATGAAGTCTTTGATGACGCGATGAAAAAGAGTTCCGTCAAAATATCCTTGTTTCACAAGTTTCAGAAAGTGTTCGCTATGATTTGGGGTATCGTCGTACAGCATTACTTTCATATCGCCAAAGTTTGTAGAAATCACTATATGGGGATATTTGGTTTGAGCTTCGGTGAACTGAAGTGATGAACAAAGCAGGACGAAAATCCATATCAATTTTTTTGTCATGACGAGTCTCGTTTAATTTGTGAAATTACAAATTTTCTGTTAATTAGGTGCTCTACGATACAAATATACAGCTATTCCTGTAAAAATAAAATTGGGAATCCATGCTGCCAACATTGGGGTCATAACTCCCGAAACGGCAAACGACGAACTGATGGTCATAAAAAGGATATAGGTCATACTTAGCGCCAATCCGATACCGATATTCAGGCCCATGCCTCCTTTTACTTTTCGAGCCGAAAGCGATGCCCCAATGATGGTCAAAATAAATGCCGAAAGAGCCGAAGCAATGCGGCTGTGGTACTCGATCTGGAAAGGCTGAATATTGCCCATGCCACGCTCTTTTTGACTTTGAATGTAGTTTCGGAGTTGCGGTGAAGTCATCACCTGCTGATCGCTCGAAGCAATGATAAAATCGTTGGGAACTATTTGCAATGTAGTGTCAATGTTGTTTCCCCGTGTAATGCTTTCTTTGAGACCATCAAAATGACGGATTTGATAATTGCTTATAGTCCATTGGTAGGCCGAATCGTAACGAATGGACTGAGCAGTCAGACGTGAAACTAAGTTGAGACTGTCGAACTTGTCGAGCGAAAAATTGTATCCTGTATTGGTTTGCAGGTCGAAATTGCCGAAATAGGCAATTGTGCCGGGAGCTACTTTAAACTGAATATCATGATCTCCTATTTTACGTTTGTTGGGATTGACATATTTTTGTTCGAACTCGATACGCGATTTGTTGGCCGGTGGTATGATATAGGCCCCGAAAATGAAAGCGGTAACGGCTATAATCAAAGCCGAAATCATATAAGGTTTCATGAGCCGTTTGAAACTGATCCCATTCGAAAGGATTGCAATAATTTCGGAGTCGTTCGCCATTTTGGAAGTAAAGAAAATGACAGCCAAAAAAACAAACAGCGGACTGAACAGATTGGCGTAATAAGGAATGAAATTAAGGTAATAATTGAAAATGATCTCATTGAGTGGCGCACTGTTTGTCATGAATTTATCTATCTTTTCGTTGATATCGAATACCACTGCTATAGATATGATGAGCAGGATCATGAACACGAAGGTTCCCAAAAACTTTTTGATGATATATCTATCGAGTTTAAGCAATTTCAAAGATTTTTTGTCCAACGCTACTTTCATAATCTACGGGTTACGTTTTCAATCATTTTCGATTTCCACAACGAAAAATCGTCTGCAATAATATGTTTTCTTGCTTCTTTTACAAGCCATATATAGAATGCAAGATTGTGAATGGATGCAATTTGCAGTCCGAGTATTTCGTTCACATTGATCAGATGTCGCAGGTAAGCTTTGCTGTAAAGCGAATCGACGAAAGAAGCCCCATCTTTTTCGATCGGAGAAAAATCGTCTTTCCACTTTTCGTTGCGCATATTCATAATACCATTTTTAGTGAAAATTTGTCCATTACGACCGTTACGAGTAGGCATGATGCAGTCGAACATATCCACTCCACGTTCGATGGCTTCCAAAATATTTGCCGGAGTGCCAACTCCCATCAGGTATCGAGGTTTGTCTTTGGGTAAAATTTCATTTACCAATTCCACCATTTCATACATTTTTTCGGTAGGCTCACCTACTGCAAGTCCGCCAATCGCATTTCCGTCGGCTTCTTTTGAAGCAACATTTTCGGCTGCGCGTTTGCGCAGATCGGGATAAATGCAACCTTGAACGATAGGAAATAGAGTTTGCCGATGCCCGTATGGACATTCGGTTTCGGCAAAACGTTTCAGACAGCGATCGAGCCATTGTTCGGTAAGTTCGAGAGACGATTTTGCATAGTTATAATCGGCATTCCCGGGGGTGCACTCGTCAAAAGCCATCATGATGTCGGCGCCGATAATGCGCTGGATATCTACCACTTTTTCGGGTGTGAAAAAATGCTTTGAACCGTCGATGTGCGATCGAAATTCGGCTCCTTCGGGATTTAATTTTCTATTGTCGGAAAGCGAAAACACCTGATAACCACCGCTGTCTGTAAGTATTGGCCTGTCCCAACTGTTGAATTTGTGTAATCCTCCTCCCTGTCGCAGAATTTCCAATCCGGGTCGCAAATACAAATGATACGTATTTCCCAGAATGATTTGGGCCCCTATATCGTTTTTCAACTCGCTAATATGAACAGCTTTTACGCTGCCAACAGTCCCAACGGGCATGAATATCGGCGTTTCGATTAGGCCATGATCGGTTGTTATAATTCCTGCTCTGGCACTCGATTTCGCATCGGTGTGTATAAGTTGGAAGTCCAAACTGAATTTTTGCTTTGAATTTTGTGGAGGCAAAGATACGGGTTTTGTTTCTACAAATTGAATGGTATTCGTTTAAAAATAGTTAGACAAGTTAACTACGATAATAATTGATAAAATAGGCAGGTTGGCCGGAAAATATACTAAATTTGCGGAATCAAGAATGTTTAATCATTGAAAAAGTCAAAATAATGGAAAGAAAACCCGAATGGCTGAAGATTGCTCTTCCAAAGGGTGAGCAATATTTTAAAACTGAAGAATTGGTCGAAACACGACATCTGCATACAATCTGTGTGAGTGGAAAATGTCCCAATAAAGCTGAATGCTGGGGAAACGGAACAGCTACCTTTATGATTTTGGGAGAAATCTGCACGAGATCGTGTAAATTTTGTGCAACAATAACCGGCAGACCACATCCGGTAGATTGGAACGAACCCCAAAGGTTAGCCGATACTATCTCAAATATGAAGTTGAAACATTGTGTCATCACGAGTGTCGATAGAGATGACTTACCTGACGGCGGTGCCGATTTTTGGGCAAAGACTATTGAGTGTATAAAAGAAAAGAATCCTCATATCACTATCGAAACGCTTATTCCCGATTTTGATGCTAAACCCGAATTGATTCAAAAGGTCATCGATGCACGTCCCAATATAATTTCACACAACCTCGAAACAGTCCGTAGGCTTACACCACTTGTGCGCAGTCGCGCCAAATATGATATCAGTCTCAAAACTATAGAAACCATTTCGAAAAGCGGAACCGTCAGGTCCAAATCCGGAATAATGGTTGGACTAGGTGAAACGGAAGAAGAGGTTTTGCAAACTATGGATGATTTATTGGCAGTTGGCTGCAAAATAATGACGATAGGTCAATATTTGCAACCTACCCGAAAACACTATCCTGTTGCCGAATATGTAACCCCTGCACAATTTGCCAAATATCGCGAAATAGGTTTAAAAAAAGGTTTCAGATTTGTCGAAAGCGGGCCACTCGTGCGTTCGTCTTATCACGCCGAAAAACATGTGTAAGAACAAAACTAAAAACGCAAGTTTACTTTGAATTTCTTGCATATGAACCAAAAAGTAATTTTTCAGGATTTAGGGCGAATTCGATACAAACAGGCTTGGGACTATCAGGAAACACTGTTTGATTCGCTTATTCGATCGAAAGTGAATAAAAGCGGTTGCGGAGATCAATATCTCTTGTTTTGCGAACACGAACCGGTTTACACACTTGGCAAACATGGCGATAAACACAATTTGCTCATCACGGAACAAATTTGCAAAAGCAAAAATATCGATTTTTATTCTATCGATAGGGGAGGGGACATTACTTTTCACGGACCCGGACAATTGGTTGCTTATCCTATCATCGATTTGGAATCATTCGGAATCGGAATTAAAAAATATATTGATTTGCTCGAAGATGTGGTGATTGATGTGCTTGACAGTTATGGAATTTTGGGAGAAAAAGATGAAAAAGCGATGGGCGTTTGGATTGACGCTTCGCATCCCGCAAAAGCGCGGAAAATATGTGCCATCGGTGTTCGATCAAGTCGGTTTGTAACCATGCATGGTTTGGCTCTGAATGTGAATACCGATTTGACGTATTTTTCTTATATCAATCCGTGTGGGTTCGTCGATCGGGGCGTTACTTCTATACAAAAAGAGCTGGGAGAAGAAATAGATTATCAACAAGTTAAGGATAGGATGAAACATTCGTTCACGAAAATATTTGGAATGGATTTTCGATAAATGGATGACTTTCCAAGTTGCCTGATTTCCAAAATATTTGTTTAGATGCTTTTCTCTCCCCGAAAATGGATAAGCTCGATCCTGAAATGTTTTGAAAAAAATTTCATCAAAACACGTGTGATTATTGTTTCAAACCAATTCAAAACCTTATTTATCCTCCCTGTTTTCTTTCATCCATCTATATCTTTCTTTTGTTATAGCTCCGACATAGCTCCGAGGCAACTCCCAGGTTCCTCCCATATAATTCCATGGTAACAATATGATAACTGCAAATATATTTCATAATCCATGCAAATAAAAGTAAGTAATCGATACCGATATGTATCGTGATCCCGTTGATTTCGGAAATGCATTTTTGGTTGGCCTAACAATCTGAAAACCTTAAAGATTTTTAACCCCAAATCTGCCCGAAACCGATTTAACATATCTATTTTTGTAGTTCGTAATTTTATCCGGAAATTTAACAATCAAATAAATATGAGTCAAGTAGTTGATATCAAAGAATTAAATGAGAGAATTGAACAGAAAAGCGTTTTCGTTCAGACCATAACCACGGGAATGGATCATGTAATTGTAGGACAGAAACATTTGGTAGAGTCGCTTTTAATCGGACTTTTGTCCGATGGACATATTTTACTGGAAGGAGTTCCGGGATTGGCCAAAACGCTTGCAATCAAAACTCTGGCTCAACTGATCGATGCCAAATACAACCGTATTCAGTTCACTCCCGACTTATTGCCGGCCGATGTTGTCGGTACAATGATTTACAGCCAGCGCAACGAAGAGTTTCAGGTGAAACACGGGCCCGTTTTTGCCAACTTTGTATTGGCAGATGAAATCAATCGTGCGCCGGCAAAAGTTCAGAGTGCATTACTCGAAGCCATGCAGGAACGTCAGGTTACCATCGGAGAATCTACTTATCGGTTGCCGAATCCTTTTTTAGTAATGGCTACACAAAATCCGATAGAGCAGGAGGGAACTTATCCGTTGCCTGAAGCACAGGTGGACCGTTTTATGTTGAAAGTTGTCATTGGATATCCTTCGAAAGAAGAAGAAAAGCGCATTATCCGTCAAAATATTTTCGAACCCGTTGGGATTGACAAACCGGTAGTAACAACCGATGAAATTCTTGATGCCCGCAAAGTGGTTCGCGAAGTGTATATTGACGAAAAAATAGAACGGTATATTGTCGATATTGTTTTTGCAACTCGTTTCCCCGAACAGTTTGGTTTGCCCAATCTCAAAGATATGATCGGTTTTGGCGGATCTCCCCGAGCATCCATCAATTTGGCGCTTGCCGCTCGAAGTTTTGCTTTTATCAAGCGTCGCGGCTATGTAATACCCGAAGACATTCGCGCAGTTTGTCACGATGTGCTTCGTCACCGCATTGGTCTTACGTACGAAGCTGAAGCCAATAATATGACATCCGAAGAAATCATCAGTGAAATTCTCAATAAGGTGGAAGTACCTTAATAGAAGACGATGAATGATTTTTTTGTAAAGTCAATCGAAGCAGAATAATGGAAACAACGGAGTTATTAAAGAAAGTTCGACATATAGAAATTCGAGCACGCGGATTGTCGCAAAATATTTTCGCCGGACAATATCATTCGGCTTTCAAGGGACGAGGTATGGCGTTTTCTGAAGTACGCGAATATCAATATGGCGACGACCTTCGCGACATTGACTGGAATGTTACTGCCCGCTACAATCGACCTTACGTAAAGATTTTCGAAGAAGAACGTGAGTTAACCGTAATGCTGCTGATTGATGTATCTAACAGTTTGACATTTGGCACATCTACCATGACTAAGCGCGACATGGTGGCAGAAATTGCTGCAACGCTTGCTTTTTCGGCAATTCAGAACAACGATAAAATCGGTGTAACTTTCTTTTCCGACGAAATCGAAAAATTTATTCCTCCTAAAAAAGGTAGAAAGCATATTCTTTTCATCATTCGTGAGATTTTGAGTTTCGAGCCCAAAAGCAAGGGTACCGATATCGACATGGCTTTGCGATATATGACAAATGCCATCAAAAAACGTTGTACTGCTTTTCTTCTTTCAGATTTCGTCGATCAAAGCGATTATAAACAGGCATTGCGTATAGCCAACCGCAAACATGATATTGTTGCCATTCAGGTGTATGACAAAATGAGTACACGACTTCTTCCGGTCGGACTGATGAAATTGCACGATCCCGAAACGGGAGAAGATGTATGGATGGATACCTCCTCGAAGAATGTACGTGATTGCTATAGCAAATGGTGGAACGATCGCCAAACCGAAATGTATAACGCTTTTCGTCAGAGTAAAGTAGATAATGTGTCGGTTTCCACCGATGACGATTATGTGAAGTCGTTACTACAGCTTTTTCAACAACGAAAATAATGAAGTTTACACGTGAATAAGTCACTGCATAAAATATTTTTTTGGATAGGATCTGTCGCGTTATTTATTGCACCTACGATCCTTTCGGCGCAAAGGGCTTCGGTGCGGGCCACGATTCAGCCTTCCGAAATCATGATCGGTCAGCAGGCGCTCATCAACCTGCAGGTTATTACTCCGAAAAGCAAAAACATCCAATTTCCTGTTTACGAAAAAGAAATCGTTCCGGGTGTTGAAGTGCTCGCGATGCTCAAACCCGATACCACAATCGAAAACAATGTAATGACACTTAATTTCAAATATGTCGTTACTTCCTTCGATTCGACTCTTTACAATATTCCTCGAATGCCTGTTTTCGATGGCACCGATACCATTTTTTCCAACTCATTCGGCTTGAAAGTAACTTCACCCGTGCTTAAAGACTCCACAAGAACATATTTGGAAAAACTCAA
>Ga0208824_1000178_pt1 | contig 73640 bp, 58 predicted proteins | sample AD_JPNTR3_MetaG_FD_184447 | JGI IMG/M metagenome (GOLD analysis project Ga0208824, IMG submission 184447) | Active sludge microbial communities of municipal wastewater-treating anaerobic digesters from Japan - AD_JPNTR3_MetaG (SPAdes) (version 2) | ecosystem: Engineered > Bioreactor > Anaerobic...
TTCTCACCGGGCTGCGGCAGGGGAGGCGTACCCATCTTGTAGACGATGGTCGGCGACCCCTTCATCCCCACCTGATCGGGGTCGAAAGGACACGGCCCCTCCATCGTCCACACCTCCGGCTCATAGCGCAGGGAGCGGATCAGATCGGGCAGCGGGGCAAAGGGGATTTCGGCAATCTCCTTATCACACGTCAACAGCGCCGGCAGCGAGGTCTCCACGACCTCAGTCCACCGTTCTGTCTTGCGCTCGATGACCACGCGCCCGCCCTCCAGATCCACCTCGCGGATTTTGACAGCGTAGGTGACGATCGGCAATCCCAGGCGGACGGCGACCCCCGGTCCCACTTGCGCCGTGTCCCCGTCAATGGCCTGTTTGCCGAAAAACACCAGGTGGAGGGGATCTTCCTGATGAATGGCTTTGATGACCTCCGCCAGGACGTAGGAGGTCGCCAGGGTATCGGCGCCGGCGAATTTGCGGTCGGTGATCAGCACCCCGCGGTCCGCGCCGAGTTCCACCGCTTCCTGCAGGGTAGAGATGAAGCTCGACGGGCCCATCGAGATGACCGTCACCTTGCCGCCCAGCTGCCGTTTCCAGCGCACCGCTTCTGCTAGTGCGTGGGCATCGTAAGGATTCATGATTGCCGGCACGCCCTCCCGCACCAGATTCCCCGTCTCTGGATCAATGCGGATGTTGGTCGTATCCGGCACCTGTTTGACCGCCACAAGTGCATGGAACAATGGACACCTCCTGTAACTCAACGAGTCGGCGAGAAAACAACTCTGCCTTTCCAGGGTGAATTTTATGCCAGTTCTCGAAATGGACAACTCGCCGCGCTATCCATACCCCAACGCAGCCGCCTCGCGGCGCAAGTCATCCCGGAAGTCGGGGTGTGCGATGCTGATCAGGCTCGCCGCCCGCTGCCGAATGGACTTGCCGTAGAGGTTCACCGCGCCGTACTCGGTCACAATCCAGTGCACATGGCTGCGCGTCGTCGTCACGCCGGCGCCGGGCGTCAGCAGCGCTTTGATGCGGCTGACCGTGCCCTGTTTGGCCGTGCTCGGCAAGGCGATGATGGGCACGCCGCCCTCGGAGCGCGAGGCCCCATAGATGAAATCCATCTGCCCGCCGACGCCGCTGAAAGGGCGGGGGCCGAGGCTATCCGCACAGACCTGCCCCGTGAGATCCACCTCCAGGGCGCTGTTGATGGCGACCTGACGGAAGTTTTGCCCGATCACCGCCGGGTCGTTGACGTATTCGGTAGGATACAGTTCCACGAGAGGATTGCGATCCACCCAGCGATAGAGCTCCCGCGAGCCCAGGGCGAAGCCGGCGACGATTTTGCCCGGGTGCCGGGTCTTGCGCGCGCCCGTGATGACGCCGGCTTCGGCCAGCTGCATGACGCCATCGGAGAAGAGCTCCGTGTGAATGCCCAGGTCGCGCTTGTCCACCAGATAGCGCAAGATGGCGTCAGGGATCGCACCGATGCCCAGCTGCAACGTCGCGCCGTCGGGGATCAGCTCGCTGATGTGCCCGGCGATCTTTTCCACTACCGGATCGGAAGGATCGTCGTTCATGCGATACTCATAGAGGGGCGTCTCGGCCTCGACGATATAGTCGAGCGCCTCCACGTGAATGCGCGTGTCCCCGGCGACGACCGGCATCTGCGGGTTGATCTGGGCCACAATCACGCGGGCCGACGTGACCGGGGTCTTGGCCAGCCCCGTCTCGACGCCGAAGGAGCAGAAACCGTCGGCGTCCGGCGGGGAAAGATGCGCCAACGCCACATCCAGCGGCAGGCCGCCGCGACGAAAAACGGTGGGGAACTCGGAGAGCAACAGCGGTGTGAAATCGCTGCGGCCTTCCCACACGCTGGGGCGGACGTTGGAGCCGATGAACATGATGTTGGCGCGCAGGTGTCCCGCCATCTCCGGCGCGGCCCAGGGCGCCGGCCCGACAGTAAGCACGTGCACCAGCTCCACATCCTGCACCTGCGGCGCATAGTCCACCAGCGCGGCTACCAGCGCCGCCGGCACCCCGCAGTTGCCGGTGAGAAACACCCGGCATCCCGATGTGATCGTCGCGGCCAGCGCTTCCGACGCGGTGACGCACTTGCTGCGATAGCGCTCACGCCAATCCATGCACTTCAGCTCTTGCAAAGCAGGGCCTCGAGCTTCTTGTCCACCACATCGCCGTTGCGGATGACGACCGCGTGCTTGAGTTCCTGGACCCGTGCAAAAGCCGTCGCCGGTCCCAACTCGACCAGCGCGCGGATAAAAGGCCACGCCGCGTTGTTGAAGGCGTGCGTCGAGGTGCGCGGCACGGCCCCCGGCACGTTGGGAACGCAGTAATGCACCACGTCCTCCTCAATGAAGGTCGGGGCGTCCAGCGTCGTCGGATGGCTCGTTTCCACACAGCCGCCATGGTCAATAGAAAAGTCGAGGATGACAGCGCCGGGGCGCATGGTGCGCAGCATCTGCCGGGTGATGAGCTGCGGAGCGCGCTCGCCGGGCACACGCACCGCGCCAATCACGACGTCGGCAAAGCGGGTGACAAAAGCGATGTTGAAATCGTGAGAGATCATCGTAGTGAGCTGGCCGTTGAACTGTGCGTCAAGGCAGCGCAGCCGTTCCAACGACCGGGTCAGCAAAAATACTTTGGCTCCCAATCCCAGAAAAGCGCGGGCGGCATTGACGCCAAGAGTGCCCCCGCCGAGGATCAACACCTCGCCGGCCGAAACCCCCGGCACACCGTTGAGGAGGACCCCGCGCCCGCCGTGATTGCGCATCAACAACGTGCCGGCAATATACGGCGCCATGCGGCCGGCGACCTCGCTCATGGTCTTGAGGACGGGATAATCAGCGCCATCGGGGGTGACCATCTCGTAGGCGATCAGCGTGACTTTCTGAGCGCTCAGGGCCTCCAGTTCCGTCCGGGGCGCCGCCATCAAGCCCAAAAAGCCCATGAGGATCTGCCCGGAATGCATCCAGCCGATCTCTTCCGGCGTCGGGCGGAGCACTTTGAGGATCAGATCAGATTTGGCATAGAGCTCCCGGGTGTCGGTGAGAATGACCGCGCCGTTACGCTCGTAATCATAGTCATCGAAACCGGCAGCGCTGCCGGCGCCGCTTTCCACATAACAGCTATGTCCCGCACGGGTCAACAGTCCTACCCCAGCGGTCGTCAGACCGACGCGATCCTCGCCACCTATCCGTTCCTTGGGAATCCCGATGTTCATCAAGTTCACTCCTTTCAAGATGCAGTCGAACTGAATTTTAATGGGTGCACAGCCCAGAGTCGGTGCGCCGCATCCACTATAGCACCAGGCGCAAGGCGGGGACAAGTGTGCAAGGAATCTCTTCGGACTGCAAATGTCACCGCAGGGGAAAAGCCGCGAGCCGTAGCTGCCGGGCGACAGACGATTACTGCGCGCTCACACCGTCGGCCGGATGCACGACATACACCGCCGGTTCCTTCTCGAAGGCTTCGAAATATCGCGCGGTAAGCAAGGAGGAGAGCTCCTCGACGGCTTCAACTTGCGCCAGGGCGATGATGCAGCCGCCAAAGCCCGCACCGGTGAGCCGTGCGCCGTAACAGCCGGGGACCTCCCACGCCGTTTCGGCGAGCAGATCCAGTTCGGGGGCGCTGACCTCATAATCGTCCCGCAGGCTGAGGTGCCCCGCCTTCAACAGTTCCCCCACCGTCTCGAGGTCCCCTTCTTGCAGGGCAGCGACCGTCGCCTGGACACGCGCGTTTTCGGTCACCACGTGCCGCGCCCGTTGCAGGACTACCGGCGGCAGCGCCGCGGCGTGATCCTGCAGCTGTTCCGGCGTCACGTCCCGCAACGCCTGAATCCCCTCCAGGCCCGCGTCCCGAAGCAAGCGCACCGCCTGTTCGCACTGCGCCCGCCGCACGTTGTACTCCGAGCCGGCCAGCGAACGGCGCACGCGGCTATCCGCGACGACGATGGCGATGTCATCCGGCAAGGGGATGTAGCGGCGCTCCAGCGTGCGCGTGTCGAGCAGCATCGCATGTCCGGCCCGCCCACACGCGCTGATCATCTGATCCATAATGCCGCAGTTCACGCCGACGTAGGCATTCTCGGCGTGCTGCCCCAACAAGGCCAGTTCCTCACGGGGCAAATCGAAAAGGCTCAGGACATTCCAGGCATAGGCGAACGCCATCTCCACCGCCGCCGAAGAGGACATGCCGGCTCCCACAGGCACGTCAGAGGCCAGAACCGCCTCAAGGCCGGCCGGCTGCAGCCCGCGCTCCAGGAAGGCCCAGACGATGGCGCGGGGATAATCGCCCCACCCGCCAGCGGAAGCGGCGATCCGGTCCACGGGGAAGTTGATCTCGTCGCCCCCCATGTCCAGCGCGCGGATGACCGCTTCCGGCGTCTCACGCCTGCCGACGGCCAGCCAGGCGGCGCGATCCACCGCGGTCGGCAGCACAAAGCCATCGTTATAGTCGGTGTGCTCGCCAATGAGATTGACGCGCCCCGGCGCGCGGATCACCAGTTCTGGCTCGCGCAGGAACCGCGTTCGGAATGCCCTGGTCACCTTGGAGAATAAATCATCTGTAATCATGAAAGACCCTGTCTCCTCAAAAATTGCGTGATGCGTAATGCGTAAGTGATCGCCTCGAAAAATAAAACCTGTGCCCACGTGTCCACGTGCTCAGGTGCCCACGTTATTGGCATCCTCGTGCTGTGCCGCGGGAGCATGTCCACTCCTCCCGCATCTTTCCGCCCTCATTCTTCCACGATTTCCGACAGCAGCCCCTCCTGGATCAAGAGCTCCAGCAGGCGCTCGCGGTCGCTGTCACGGACAAGCGCCATACGCGGGCCTAACCGCTCCTGAAGTAAGGCGCGAATGGCGGGATAATCCAGCAGTTCAGGATCTTTGACGCGCAACAGCCACACCCGCGCCAGACGCACTTGCTCGCCGGCATTGTAGCTCCGTTCAATGGCCTTCTGAAAGGCCGCCGGCAGAGGACGTTCCGTCGCTGTCTGCAAGAATTCCAAAATCCGCTCCAGGGAGATGCGCTGCGCTTTGGCGCGCGCCAGCGAAAGCGGCGTGAGGCGATAGGCGGCCTCCTTGCCAAACGCCCTTCCGGGCATCCCCACCGGCTCGGCAATGCGGCTGATCTGGAACCGTTCGTAGCGCCGGCCCGCGGGCGTGATGAGTACGCCGTCGCGTCGCAGTTCCACCGGCGGCGGCTCGGGCAACGTAAAATCGCCGTCAAGCTTCAAAAAAGCCGCCCCCGCCGCGTTGATGCTGAAGCAGTCCGGCGGCAAATGCGGCGCCGTCCACCCCAGGTCCACCAGCCCCAGCCACGCCAGCGGCCCCGTCACCAAAAACGCCAGCAGCGCCCCCTCCACCAGGGGCCACGTCGCAAAACCGCGCAAGGGCGCCTCGGTCGCGGCGTCCCGGAGATTCCAACTCTCGTAATCCCCGTCGGGACGCAAGAAATCCGGCTCGTGTTCATGGGCATAGTCGAGCAACCCCGTCAGCGTGTACCAGGCGCCGGGAGTGTAACGCCGCAGGAGTCCCAGCGCCCGCTCGCGGGAAGCCCGCGGATCGTTGAGCCAGCCCCGCACCGGATCGGGATGCAGCGAGGAGATCTGCGCCAGGTCATTCCAGAGGCGGCTTTGTTCCCACGCCTGCGCCAACGAGCACCACTGCATCCGCCTCCCGCCGCGCAGCCATTCCAGCATGGGACCGGGAACAGGACGCAAGAGGTGACGTTCGTCCACATGAATCCACCCCTGCTCCAACGCCAGCGTCTCCAGCAGCTGCAGGCGCGGGAGAGCCTCTGCCGGGAACAACGCCAGGAAGTTTTCCCGCAAGCGGGCCGGCCAGCTGCCATCCGGCGCCGGACGGACGCTCTCGTTTTGCAGGAAGGTCCAGAGCGTCACCAGGGCCTCGCCGAGGGTGTCATCCCCCGCCAGGGTCCGCGGCGGGGCAGCGATGGGTTCAGGCGAGGGGATTTCTTGAGGCGGCGGCGTCGGCAAATACAGCATCAACACATCGGGGACGTACGCCATTTCGACGGGGTCGCCAGTAGCGCTGAGGGTGCCGACGCGGAACACCAATCCCCAATACCAGAGGGTTTCTGCAGGGGAGACGGGAGTGCGCCACAGTTCCTCTCGCTCCAGCCGTCCCGGGCCTACCACCCGCACCTGTCCCCAGCGCCGGGTGAAGATCGCCCAGGGGAGAGCGCCCCCGCGCCGCAGCAGGTCTTCCAGGGCCGCGCGGGCGGCGGGAGGCAGCCCCTCCCACACGCGCTCGACCCCCTCAGCGTGCGCCATGGCATCCGCCAGCTGCGCCGCAGCATCGGGGCGCGCCTCCGCTTTGAGGGCCACGTCCCATTGCTGAGCGATTACCCGCAAACGCGCGCCGTCGCAATCGAGCAGAGCTTGATAGAGTGTGCGCAGTGTCATCCCCTCAACCCGCGATCCGCCGAGTACCGTCACATGCCCCTGATTATATCCAGAAACCCAGGAAGTGACAATCGGCAGCTTGCCCAAAGGCGCTTTCACGGTACTATTGAGGCAGCATGGAACAGCAACAACGCCCCCCATCCCGATTTCAGCGCCTGGAGCGCCTGGCCCTGCCGCTCACGCTCGTCGCAGCGCTGCTGCCGGCGGTGCAGCCCCTGCTGCAAGGGCAGCTGCCACGCTTCGATGCGGTGTTTCATCTGTATCGGCTGGCGCAACTCGAACGGGCGGTGCTCCATGGGACGCTCTTTCCGCGCTGGTTCCCCGACCTGGGCCTGGGATATGGCTTCCCGCTCTTCAATTATTACGCGCCGCTGAGCTATTACCTGGCGCTGCCGTTGCGACTGCTGGGATTCTCATTTGAGGCGACTCTGCTCGGCGGCTTTGTCCTGGGACATCTGGCGCTGGTCGCGGGGACGTACCTGTGGACGCGGGAGGGGTTCGGCAAGTCGGCGGCGCTCGGCGCGGCGCTCCTGATCGGCTACGCGCCGTATCCGTTGCTCAATCTGCACTATCGCGGCGCGTTTGCCGAGGTGTGGGGCCTGGCATGTCTCGCCTGGGCGCTGTGGGCAGTGCAGCGACTCAGCGTCCGCGGCGGACGGCTGCCTTTTGTGCTCACGGCCCTCTGCAGCGCGGCGCTCATGCTCAGCCACAATGTGATGGCCCTGCTGGGGATGCCGCTCCTCGCCGGATATGCGCTGCTGTTGGCCTGGCAACATCCGGAGCGCAAGGCGGCAGCGCTGCGCCTTTTCCTGGCCCTGGGACTGGGAGCGGGCCTCTCGGCGTTCTTCTGGGCGCCGGCCTTGTGGGAACAAGCCTATGTGCAGATTCACCAGATTCAGATCTACGATTACCATGAACACTTTCTGACGCTCGGCGAGCTTTTCAGCGGGCCGACCCCCACCGTCAAAGGCGAGGTGACGCCCCACGTGCCTTACAGCGTGGGTTGGATTTTACCCCTGCTCGCGGCCGGCGCGTTGCTTCCCAACAAAAAGACGCTGCCCGCGAGCGCGCGACTTCAGAAATGGGCGCTGCTGGCAGTCTCTCTCATGTTGTTGGGGATGACGCTGCCCATTTCAGCGCCCCTGTGGGAAAAACTGCCGCTGCTCAGCTTCGTGCAATTCCCCTGGCGCTTTTTGGGACCGGCCAGCCTGGGACTGGCAGTCCTGGGAGGCGTCGGCCTGGAGCAACTTCCCGGTCCCACTGCCTGGCGCTTGCCGCTCGCGTTGGCGGCGGTGAGCCTGTTTGCCCTCACCTGGCTCTTCACCCCCTACGCTCGCCCGCAGCCGCCGCTCACGCCGCCCGCTCTCATCCGCATCGAGCACGAGACCGGCGGCCTGGGCACTACCACGGCCGGCGACTATCTGCCCATCTGGGTGCAGGAACGCCCCGGCGACGAGCTGCTGGCGCTCTACACCGCCGCCGCTGAGGACGATTACCTCATCCCACGGCTGGATCCGACCACCCTGCCGGAAGGGGCGCAGCTGCTGACGGAAAAAGAGGCCCTGAACGCCGCGCAGGTGACGCTGGAAACGCCGGTCGCCTTCCGCGCGCGTTTCCGCTGGTACTACTTCCCCGGCTGGGAGGTGCGCATAGATGGCGCACTGGCCCCGACGCTGCCCGACGGTCCACACGGCCTGCTGGCAGTGGAAGTCCCCGCCGGCAAGCACACCCTCGAAGTCCACTTTGGCGAGACGCCGCTGCGCCGCGCCGCTGATGCGATCTCGCTCGTCAGCGCAGCGTTGCTGGTAGTGGGGACGTGGGGGATGGGAAAGGGGAAAGAAGTAATGGGGAATGGGGAAGGGGTAATGGGGAATGGGGAAGGGGTAATGGGGAATGGGGACGAGAGTGATTCAATGCCTCATCACCCATCACCCGTTACTCATCACTCATCACCCATCACTCATCACCGATCCCCCCTCACCGATCCCCCCTCACCCGTGACCCTCTACCTGGCCCTGGGCTGCATCGGCTTGAGCCTCTTTGCCGTCAAAAGCCTGTACCTCGACCGCCACGACACGTTCTTCCATCCCTGGGATTTCGATGGACAACATCTGCGCGGGGTGGACGCGCCGCTGCAAGTGCGCTTCGGCGATGACGTGGCGCTGATAGGCTACGATCTGACAACGCCCACGCTGGCCACGGATCAACCCGCGGCGCTCACCCTTTACTGGCGGGTACTTCATCCCACAACCACCAACTACAGCGTCGCCGTCCACCTGGTAGATGCGTGGGGCAGGCTCTACGGGCAGGAAGATCATCAACATCCCAACGAGTACCCCACCTCCCTGCTACAGACCGACGAGTTCATCCGCGACACCTACACTTTCACCCCCTTTGCCGGGACGCCGCCGGGGGAGCATTACACCCTGGTCGTCACCGTCTACGAAGCCAACACCGGACGGCAAGTGGATGTGTGGGACAGCGGCGGGCAGTGGCGGGGGACGGCGTATCCACTCACCGAACTCACCGTCGTCCGCCCCGAGGCCTTCCCCGCGCCGGAGACTCTGCCGCTCGCGCAGCGGCTCGACGCCGATCTCGGCGCCGGCCTGCGCTTGCTGGGCACGGGCGACCTCCCCGCCAGCGTGGAGGTGGGGAACGATGTGCTCGTCACCCTCTTCTGGCAGGCGCAGGCGACGCCCGCCGCCGAGGCGAGGGGGCGTCTGCAGCTGGTGGATGTCGGCGGCGCCGTGGCAGCGCAGCTCGAAGCGCCGCCGGGCCGCCCCGACCTGCCCACCTCCCACTGGCTCAGCGGCGAGGTCATCCGCGATGGCCACAGCTTCCTCATTCCGGCAGCGCGCTTCGACGTCCCTACCCGCCCGCTGGAGAGCGGCCCGTACCTGCTGCGCGCCAGGCTGTTTAACGCCGCCGGGGAACCGCTCGGCGCTTCCGTGACCCTCGGCGAGCTTGCGGTCATCGCGCCGGAGCGCCGCTTCGACAGCTCCGGTCGCACTCCCCTGGCACGCTTCGGCGACTTCGCCGCGCTCCTCGAAGCCGAACTCGCGCCCGAAGTCGTCACGCCAGGGCAAACGCTCGCCCTTACCCTCAGCTGGCGCGCCGAAGCGCCGGCGCAGGGAAACTACACCCTCTTCGTGCACCTGTTGAATGAGGCCGGCGCGCCGATCGCCCAACAGGACACGGCCCCTGGAGCAGGTCGCCGTCCCACACCCAGCTGGTTCACCGCCGAGGTCATCACCGATACCTGCAGTCTCGTCGTCCCGCCGGAAACGCCCCCGGGCAGGTACACCCTCAAAATAGGCTTCTATGACCCCGACACGTATGCCCGCCTGCCGGTGACAGATGGGACAGGGCAGGCGATGGGGGATGGCATGACGTGGGCGATTGAGGTCATCTCGCCCTCCCCGTGAGATGGCCATGACGGACAAGAACCCATGAAACCGCACAAGCGTCTCCTGAGATTAACGGGCTGCGGTCTGGCAGTCCTCGTCTTGATTGTTGGACTATGGTTACGACCTCGGGCTTTTCGGTCCATTGACGAAACCGCCATGTTTGTGGCCGCCTCCAATACCCTCCAATGGGGAATCCCCCACATCAACGACATGGCTTTTCAGATGTGGACGCCTCGTCGCGGCGAATCAGTCGCCGCGCTGGGCTATGACCACAATGTTTACACCAAAAAAAGCCCCCTCGTCATTCTCATGCTTTTGCCGCTGTTATCCTGGCTCAAGGTATTTCCGCAGCTCAATCCAATTGCGCTAGCCCTTACGTTGGGGCCCCTCATGACTGCTCTTACCGCCTGGCTTTTATACGGCCTTATTCATGATCTTGGCTATTCGGGGAAAACAGCTGCCCTTTCCATGGCATTGTTTGCCTTTTGCACCATGGCCCTGCCTTACATGCAAACCATCTTTGGTGAAGTCGTCGGCACGTTGGGAATCGTCCTTCTTTTGCGGGGCATATGGCGGCTGTTTGCATTGAATCCTGACCTTGAAATCAAAGCCTGCTTCAAAACAGGGCTTGAATTGGGAGGCGGCCTGGGGTTGGCCATCGGCGTCAACCTCGTCTATCTGCTCTTGCTACCGCTGGCAGGGATACTGCTGGCCTATTGGTGGAACGCCCAAGCTGCCCTACCCCGGCAAAAAAAGATCCACATCCTTTTGGGGACCGCCTTTCCTGTCCTCACGTTAGGGGTTGGTCTTGCCTGTTACAACACGGGGCGGTTTGGATCGCCGTTCGCCACCGGCTACCATTTTGCCAGCGGAGATGAAACTTTCGTCCCCGCCTTAATGTGGTGGGGAGTGCTAGGCCTCACCGTCAGTCCAGCGCGGGGATTCATCTGGTACAATCCTACGACAGGCCTGGCGATGATGGGATGGCGAGATTTCCATCGCGCCTACCCCTCGCTTGCCTGGACCATCGCCGGTCTGATCGTCTTCCACCTTGGTGTGTTTGGTTCCTGGTGGCAATGGTGGGGCGGGTGGGGATGGGGACCGCGTTTTCTGTTGCCATTGACCCCCTGCATCACCCTCCTCAGCTTACCCATCATTGATCGAGCGCTAAAACGCACGACATCAACTGCCTGGGTGCGCGCCAGCGTCATCCTGTTTACCGCGCTGGGAGCGCTGGTACAAATCGCAGCGACCGGCGTAAATTACCTGCATCTGGAAATGGAGCTCGAGGAAAAATATCCGGCGCCCCCCGCAAAACCTTTACTTTACCATCATGCGCCATTCCTGGTTTACGATGTTGCCCACTCTCCGATCCTGAAGCATCTTCAACAAATCTCCTCCCCCACCGCCCGCCAGGAAGTGATCCTGACATCAGGGTTCCAGTTCGACACAATCCTTGCAACCATACAGACAGAGCAACTGCCAGGCGATCTGTTGGTCTATATGGTGCCAGAGCTGCAAGACGTCCTCCTGAGCAAGTGGGACCTTCCCCCCACACTCGGGGCGCCGTATAAAGACCTTGCTCAAGAACCACTTGCACAGAGCATATTCCTTCACAACATAGAGTCAGCGCAACGGGTGTGGTTGGTAACCTGGTACGGCCCCGCCGATGAGTCGAATTGGTACGAACAGTACTTACGCGAGCATTGGGCCATTATGAATGAACAATGGCCGCCAAACGAACTGAGGCTGCTCCTTTTCGCCAATCCACCACGCTTTGAGCAACAAAATCCCATCGAAGCGACCTTTGGCCCAATGAGATTGGTGAATTTCAATCAACAACGTCAAAACAACATGATCTACTCTGAATTCACCTGGGAAGCAATTCGCCCTATTACCCAGAGCTATACCCTCTCGCTGCACCTGCTGGATCTGCATACAGGCGCCCTGATAGCCCAAAATGATCATCTTCCGCTGGGTGGTTACCGTCCCACAGACAACTGGCCGCTGGGGCGCCCCATCACCGAGCGCGTAGCCTTCTCCCTATCGGATGCTCATACAGAGCCTGTTCTCAGGGTCGGCTGGTATCTGTGGCCCCAATTGACCCTGTTACCCACACATTTGCCAGATGGAGCGGAGGGAACCATGCTACTACTCACGGATCCGCCACAGGCCATTTCCCCATAACACAGAAACACAGGATCAAACATTTCAGGAGGTTCGCATGACGAAGATTTTGCTTTCAGGCAACGAGGCCATCGCCCTGGGAGCCTGGGAGGCGGGAGTGCAATACGCCTCGGCCTACCCCGGCACCCCTTCGACCGAGATTCTGGAGAATCTCGCCCGTTATCCCGGCGTCCGCGCCGAATGGGCCAGCAATGAGAAAGTGGCGCTGGATAACATCATCGGCGCCTCCTTCGGCGGGACGCGCGTGCTGGCGGCGATGAAGCATGTGGGGGTCAATGTCGCCGCCGACAGTCTGATGTCGCTCTCGTACACTGGCGTGCGGGGCGGGCTGGTGCTGGTAAGCGCTGACGACCCGGGCACGTTCTCCTCGCAGAATGAGCAGGACAACCGTCAATACGCGCGTTTCGGCAAGTTCCCCTGCATCGAACCGGCGGATAGCGCGGAGGCCCGGCGCTTTGTGGGCCTCGCTCTGGAGGTGAGTGAGCGCTTCGGGACGCCGGTCGTCCTGCGGAGCACCACCCGCCTTTCCCACTCGAAGTCGGCCGTCGAGGCGCGCGTGCCGAAGCCGCGTGAATTCCGTCCCCTGCCGCCGTTCAGCCGCGAGGGCGGTGCCGACCGGGTCATCGTCCCTGCTGTGGCGCGCCGGCGCCACCCGGAAATCGAACAGCGGCTGCGCGAGGTCGCTGCCTGGGCCGAAACCACGGCGTTCGAGGTCGGACTCAACCAGATCCTCTGGGGCGACCGCGCGCTGGGCATCGTCACCACGGGGATCGCCTATCAGTACGCACGGGAAATCTTCCCCGGCGCTTCTATCCTCAAATTGGGCATGAGCTATCCCCTGCCGCTGCAGGCGCTCCGCGATTTCGCCGCGCAAGTGGAGACACTCATCGTCTTGGAGGAGCTCGACCCCTTCATCGAGGAGCAGCTCCGGGCGGCAGGCATCGCCGTCGCACACGGCAAGGATTGTTTCCCCCTCTGCGGCGAGCTGACACTGGAAAAGGTGCGTCGGGACGCGCTGAAGGCGGGGCTGCTCCACGAGGAAGCCCCGGCGGAAGCGCCGGCAGAAGCCGCCGCCCAGGTCCATGTGCCGCCGCGCCCGCCGGCGCTGTGTCCCGGCTGTCCGCATCGCGCCTTCTTCTACGACCTGGCGCGGCAGAAGCGCAAAACCATCATCGCCGGCGACATCGGCTGCTACTCCCTGGGTGTCCAGGAGCCATTCAAGGCGATGGACATGCTCATTTCGATGGGGGCGAGCATCGGCATGGCGCACGGTTTCAAACAGGCGGGCGGACAGGAAGGCGCCGTCGCCACCATCGGGGACAGCACTTTCTTCCATTCCGGCCTCTCGCCGCTCGCGGCCGCCGTCTACAACAGAGCGAAGATCACCGTGGCGATCCTCGACAACCGCATCACCGCGATGACGGGACAACAACAGCATCCCGGCACCGGCATCACCTTGCAGGGCGAAGAAGGTCACGCGATTGACATCGCCCCGGTAGTCAAAGCGCTGGGGGTCACTTTCGTGGAAGAAGTGGACGCCTGGGACGTCAAAGCCGTGGAAGCGGCGCTCAAGGCAGCGCTGGCGCACGAGGACGGGCCGGCCGTGATCATCGTGCGGGGCGCGTGCGTCTTCACGCCGCATTTCCACCTCCAACCGCGCATGCGCGTGGCTGCCGACAAGTGCGTGGCGTGTCACGCCTGCCTGCGGGTCGGCTGCCCGGCTATCCTCAAGAGCGAGGAGCTCTACGAGAAGAACCAGCGTCCCAAGACGCTGATTGATCCGCTGCTCTGCACCGGTTGCACGGTCTGCAGCCAGGTCTGCCCCACACAAGCGATCGAGCGAGAAAGCGAGTGAGCGAGAAAGCGAGCGAGCGGAAAAGCACCGATGGACAAGAAAGCGAATGAAGGGAAGGGAGGGGTTAAGGGCAATGGATAATTTAAGCTTCGAAGAATGGACTAAGGACGTCCCCGAACGCCTCAAACGCGAGCCTATCTGGGAGTCACTGGGGTATCGCAAGGCTCTGTTCTTCTATGGGCTGGTCTGGCAGGATTGCGATGCATGGTGCTCTGATCCCTGAGGAAAAGCCATTGCAGAGCAACTCATTCGCAGCGCCGGTTCCATCAGTGCCAATATGGAGGAAGGTCATGGACGGGGCTATGGCAAGGAGCGCAACTGGTTCTATCGCATTGCCGTCGGTTCAGCGCGGGAGAGCAAAGGTTGGTATTGGCGCGCCCATCATTTACTAACGCCTCAAGCCTCGGAACAACGTCTGGCGCTGACCGATGAAATCATCGGAATGCTCATCAGCGAGCTGTCACGCCAACAAAACATAAGTCAGCGGAAAAGCGAGTGAGCGCCTTTTCGCCTTTTCGCCTTTTCGCCTTTTCGCCTTTTCGCCTTTTCGCCTTTTCGCCTTTTCGCTTTTTCGCCTTTTCGCTTTATCTATCAGGAGGCATGATGATCACTCAGATGAACTTTCTCTTTGTCGGGGTCGGTGGGCAAGGGGTGCTCACGGCTTCCGACATCGCGGCTCAGGTAGGCCTGGATTTGGGGTTGGAGGCGAAGAAATCCGAGGTGCACGGCTTCGCCCAGCGCGGGGGCGTGGTGGAAAGCCACATCCGCTGGGCGCCCTCGGTAGGCTCCCCGACGTGCGAGTACGGGACCGTGGATGTCCTCATGTCCTTCGAGCTGCTCGAAGCCGCCCGCTGGCTCGACTGGCTCAAACCCGGCGGGACGATCATCGTCAACCGGCAGCGCATTGTCCCCATGTCGGTCAGTGTGGGGAACGCGACCTATCCCGCCGAGGAGGAGATCCTCGCCGCATTGAAAGCGCGCGCCGGGCGCGTCATCGTCGTGGACGCGCTGCCCCTGGCGGAACAGGCGGGCAATTCCCGCACCGTGAACACCATCATGCTCGCGGCGCTCTCCACGCTGTTGGATACCGATCCGGCGCTGTGGGAGACGGCCATCCTGCGCCGCGTGCCGGATAAGTACAATGAAGTGAACCGCGTCGCCTTCCGCCTGGGACAGGAAGCGGCGCGGGCATAAGGTCGCGCTCCCCTACGCAGCTGGCGGCGGAGGATGATCCACCGCCAGCTGCGATTGCCTTATCCGTTTTTGCACCCTACGGCAAGGGGATGAGGCTCAAACCGACTCCATCCCCGCGACTCGACACCACTTGAGCAGCTCCGGTTCCGTCAGAAACCCCTGCGCAGCGCCCTTCTCGCCGATTTTGTACGAGGCGAAGACCATGGCCTTCCGCAGCGCGTCCCAGGCGCGGCGCTCGCGGGCGTAGAAATGGATGAAGGCCGTGAAGAGGGCATCCCCCGCGCCAATGGAGTTGACCACCGGGCGCGTGAAGACCGCCGGCAGGCGCACCATCGCTTCAGGGCGACGCTCGACGAGCAGCGCGCCGTCACGGCCCAGGCCAATCACCACGATTTTCGGCCCGTATCGCTCCAGAATGCGCCGCGCCCACGCCTCGGGCGCCATCGGCAGCGCCTCATCGCTCATGAAGAGGATGTCGGCTGCCGCCATGTAGTCGCGATTATAGGCATCTTCGAGGTCGGCAATAGTGTGGACGTCCGTGGCGATGGGAATTCCCCGCGCCTTGACGGCGGCCAGGAAAGGACGGGCGAAGTTGATGTTGCACAACGCCGCCAGCTCACACCCCTCCAGTGCTGCCTCGAACTCCGCCGGCGGATACCCCCGCTCCTGGATGTCCTTGAGATCCACGTGAATCGCGCGCCGGCCGGTGCCGTCGTAGAGGATGACCGATTGCGGCGTCTGCGCCAGCGTCGGCAGCACATACTGCGTGGAAATACCCTCCGCCGCCAGCGACTGCAACGCCAGTTGACCCAGGCCATCCTGTCCGACCAGCGCCAGAAAACGCGCTTCATCGCCCAACACCGTGAGCGCCTTCGCGATGTTGTAACCCACGCCAGAGACCGTGCTGTTCACGTCCCCAAAGGGGAAACGGACCGGCTGGTAGGCGATGGGGAAACCCTCCACCCGCAAGGTCGTCTCAATGTTGATCAAGCCGGCGACGAGAACTCGGGTCATGCGATATTCACCGGTGACTACCCCAGAAGCGGGGACGGAGGCCGGAATCCCGCCTCAGCGCCCCTCTCCGCCGTTAGAAGCCCCACACGCCGAAAATCATCCAGGAAACGCCCAGCGCCAGCAGGGTATTGAACACCGTCGCCGCCATGTACACCGCGAACGGCTTCCAGCCCATGCCGCGCAGGTCGCGCACCGAGAGATCAATCCCGATGGCGACAAAGGCAAAGGTGAACGCCCACTTGGAAAGCCCGTCCAGCGCCTTGAGCGCATCGGCGTTGAACACGCCCAGCGAAGCCAGCACCGAGAGCAGGACAAAGCCGATGACGAATTTGGGGAAGCGGTGCCAGATCACCGCCGCGCTCGGCTTCTCATCGGATTGGCGCTCGACGTTGGCGACGAAGTATATCGCCAGCAGGAAGGCCGCGACGCCGATGAACACGTTCTGCGCCATCTTGACCACCGCCGCCACGGCCTGCGCATCCGGTCCGAACATCGTCCCCGCGCCCACGACCGCCGCCGTCGTATCAATGTTGCCGCCAAACCAGGCGCCGGCCACCGCCTGAGAAAGTCCCATGGCCTGCGCGATCCAGGGCATCAACACCATCATCGGCAGCGCGGTGATGATGACCAGCGCGGTGACATACGTGACCTCCTCTTTCTTCGCCAGCACTGCCCCCGCCGCCGCAATCGCGGCGGAGACGCCGCAGATCGAGACCGCCGTCGCCATCACCGCCTTGAGCGTCGGGGCGAGCTTGAACTTCCCTGCCAGCCACCAGGTGAAGAAGAAGACAGACGTCACCATGATGACGGCCTGCAGCAGACCGCCCAGTCCCTTGCTCATGATCTCGCCCAGGCTGATGCGCGCGCCTAGCAACACCAACCCGATTTTGAGAAAGAGTTCCGTGCGGATTCCGGGCTTGACTTGCGCGTAGGTGTGGGTGCGGTGCAAGATGAAATTCGCCAGCAGCCCCACCACCACCGCCGTGAGGGGATACTCCAGGGGATTTTTCCCCACGCCGCGCCCCTTGAACCAGGCCGCGATGCCAGCATCCAGCTCCGCGACCAGAATCGCCAGCGCCAACACCAGCGCCAGGCCGACCAGAATCTGCCAGAGTTGCGGCCTGGGCGGAGCGGGCTGTTTCGACGTCTGTTTCGAGGCGTTCTCCGCCAGCGGGGATTTACCGACGGGCGGCGTGCTCGCCGCGTTTGAAAGGGTGCTCTGAGCGCGCTTCTTGCTCATGGCTCACCTCCCCTCACTTGAACCAGCCGAAAACTGGCCAGGGAATTTTGACAATGACGCCGATCCAGACCAGCGCCGCGAGGACCAGGCCGATGATGAGAGCCAGCCAGTCCTCTCCTAAAGCCCCCCCGGTGATGCATGTTCCTTAGCCATCGCTCCTCCTTCAAAAAAAATACGTAATGCGTGATGCGTAAGTGATCTCAGAAAATAAAATCCGTGCTCACGTGTCCACGTGTCCACGTTCACACGTTCAGACCTTCCCGCGTTCACGCGAGCTCCAAACACGCCTCCACTGCCAGCCAGAACAGCCGCTCGCGGACGGAAGTGCGCTTCTCCCAATCCCGGTGATCCCAGTCCGCGCCGCTCACATCATCGCCGCCATAGAGCAGCTGCGCAAACCTCACGCCCCGAAACTGCGCGAGAGCGAAGAACGCCGCAGTCTCCATCTCCACCGTGAGACAACCTTCAGCGCGACGCCGCGCCACCTTATCCGGCGTCTCGCGGTAGAAACCATCGGTCGTCCACGTTTTGCCGGCGATGTAGGGCACGTCATGCCGCTGCAGCACCCGCTCGAGCGTGGCAATCGCGGCAGGATCGCCCTCCACTTCACGCGAGGGCGGCAGATAGTGATACGAAGTCCCCTCATCGCGCACGGCGCTCTGGGGGATGATCACATGTCCCGCAGCGATATCGCGGTTCAGCACCCCCGCCCCGCCGCAGGCCACGAACTTCCGTCCGCCCAAAGCGATGAGCTCCTCCATCAAACCCACCGCCAGCGCCGCGCCTACGCCGGAATGAAAGACCGCCACGCGCCGCCCGTCTTCCAGCTGCAGGGCGTAGACGGGATGTTTTCCCATCTCGCTGACGCAATGGTACACCGTCTCCAGCCGTCCGGCTGCCGCCAGATCGCGGAACACCTCGCCGAAGAAGCACAGCACGCCATGCTCCGGCATGGTTTCCAGCGGCGCGATCAGCTTTCCCGGTTCGATGATGGCCTCACGCGCGGCATCGAATTCGAGAATCGGATAAGCGTGTGATAGCATGTCAAGCTCCTCAAGGGGATGGGTGGATGGGTAATGGGTAATGGGGGATGGGTAATGGGTTCTTTCTCGCTGCTCCTCCGCTCCCCACTACGCCGTCAGCACTTCCACCCCGTCCGCTGTCACCAACACCGTGTGCTCCCACTGCGCCGAGAGGGAACCGTCTGCCGTGAGCGCGGTCCAGCCGTCATCCAGGATGACCACCTCATAGGTCCCGATGTTGATCATCGGCTCGATGGTGAAAATCATGCCGGGGACGAGCGATACCCCGGTGTGCGGGTGTCCATAATGAGCAATATCGGGCGGCTCATGGAAGTGCACCCCCACCCCATGCCCCACAAACATCCGCACCACGCTGTACCCCTGACTTTCGGCGTGCTGCTGAATCGCATGTCCGATGTCACCCGTCGTGTTTCCGGGACGCACCTGCGCGATGCCCAGCTCCAGACATTCGCGGGTCACCTCGACCAACCGGCGCGCTTCGGGCGCGACCTCCCCGACGAGGAACATGCGACTCGCGTCGCCATAGTAGCCGTCGAGGATCGAGGTCACATCCACATTGAGGATGTCACCTTCCACCAACAGCCGGTCGCCGGGAATGCCGTGGCAGATGACCTCATTGAGGGACGTGCAGACGCTCTTGGGGAAACCGCGATAGTGGAGCGGCGCAGGAATCGCGCCGGCAGCCACGGTCAACTCATGCACCCAGCGATTGATATCGTCCGTGGTAATCCCCGGGGCGATGCGCGGCGTGATCTCATCGAGGATGCGCCGGGTGAGCTGGCAGCTGCGACGGATCCCCTCGATCTGCTCCGGCGTCTTGATGATAATATCGGGGCGTTGCGGATGCCCGGGGCTTCCCGGCGCCGTCAGCCCCAGCATATCGGATTTGAGATGGCAGTGCTTGTACTTCTTGCCGCTGCCGCACCAACAGGGATCATTACGGGAGAGTTTGTTCGTCATAGCGCGCCTTTGCCTGTGTGACGGCGGAGGAGAGGGAGGAAGTCCCCTCACGCGCTCCGCCATGGAATTTGGGTACGGCCCCGGCATGGGTTCCGGGTCTGCCATGCCTGTGTCAGGCCGGGGAGTCTGTCCCCGGCCAATGCTCGCAGTATAGGACGCCGCGCACAGACGTCAAGGGCGCGCTCTATCGGCGCGCCCTTGCGTGTCAAATTCCCCTGGAGGGGAAATCGTCCTTGTAATGCGGATCGCGTTCCTACGCCCCCGCCGCCTGGTAGACGCCGTATTGCTGTTCCAGCGCCCGGCGGAACTGCCGCGTGTAGAGGTCGTAATACGCCCCCCGCTTCTGAATCAGCTCGCGGTGCGTGCCCACCTCCACGATGCGCCCGTCCTGGATCACCAAAATCCGATCCGCGCTCTTGATGGTCGAAAGCCGGTGCGCGATGACCACGCTGGTGCGCCCCGCCATCACCGCCGCCATCCCCTGTTGGATGCGCGCCTCGGTCAGAGTGTCCACCGAGCTCGTCGCCTCATCCATGATCAGCACGTCCGGGTCCGCCAGCACGGCCCGCGCCAGGCTGATGAGCTGCTTCTGTCCTACCGAGAGCAGCACGCCGCCCTCACCGACCTGTTCCTCGTACCCGTGTTCCATCTCTACGATGAAGTCGTGCGCGTGCGCGATCTTCGCCGCCGCCTCCACTTCCGCGTCGGTGGCCTCGAGTCGCCCGTAACGGATGTTCTCCCGCAACGTGCCGGAAAACAGGTGCGGCGTCTGCAACACCATGCCCACCCGCGACTGAATGCCCTGTTGCGTCAGCTCCGTGTAGTCCCGCCCGTCAATGAGAATCCGCCCGCTCGTCGGCTCGTAGAAGCGGCAGAGCAAGTTGACGATGGTGGATTTGCCGCCGCCCGTCGGTCCGACAATGGCCAGATGCTCCCCCGGCGCGATGTGCAGGTTGAAATGCTCCAGCACCGGCTTGCCTTCTTCATACTGAAAACTCACGTCCTCGAAAACGATCCGGCCCCGGATGTTGCCCGGATCCACCGCGTCCTCACGGTCCACCACGTCCGGCTTCGAGTCAATGAGCGAGAACACCCGCTCTGCCGAAGCCACACTGTGCTGCATCTCCGCGTACACCCGCGCCAGGTCCTGCAACGGCCACATCATGAACGTCAGATACGAAAGGAACGCCTGGATCCCGCCGATGGTCATGCCGGCAGTGCGGACCTGAAAACCGCCGTACCAGATGATCGCGCCGACGCCCAACGCCCCCACCAGCTGCACCAGGGGCAGGAACAGCGCGGACAGCCACGCCGCGCGGTACGCCGCCCGGTACATGTTCGAGGTCTTCTCCCCGAATTCCACGAGATTCTGCTTCTCCCGGACCAGCGCCTTTACCACTCGCACGCCGGAGATATTCTCGTTGTACGCCCCCGTGATGATCGAGTTCAGCCGGCGCATCCGACGGTATTCCGTGAGAATGCGCTTCTTGAAGTAAAAGGTGATCACCCCCATCACGGGCAGAATCAACGCCACGATCAACGCCAGGCGCCAGTTGATGAGCACCATAAACACCATGGAGGTGATGATGTTCAATGCCGCCCAGGTCGTGTCCACAATGCCCCAGGTGACCAGCTGCGCGATGCGTTCGGAATCGGAGGTCACCCGCGACATGATCCATCCTACCGGCGTCCGGTCAAAATACGAAAACGACAGCTCCTGCAGATGATTGAAGGCCTTGCGGCGGATGTCGTACTGCACCCGCTCGCCCAGCACGCCCGCCAGGTAGATGAACCCGAACACCAGCACTGCCTCCAGTAACACCATCCCCCCGTACATCACCAGCAGGCGCAGCAGATGGGATTCGTTCCCTGCCATGATCCCCTCGTCAATGATGCGCTTGCTCAAGTAGGTGAAGTACGAATCCATCACCGAGGTGCTGGCAATCATCACGATGAAACCTGCCACCCAGTACCAGTACGGCTTCACCTGTTCGAAAATCCGCACCAGCACTTTGCCGTTGAACTGTGTAGTAAACTCTTCCTCTTGAAATTCATCATAGTCAGACATGGTAAGACTCCAGGTAAAAATCTCGTTAGGGCGCCTCGCGGCTCACGCCTGCGCCACTTCTCGCTCCACTTCTTCTTCGATCCGCGCCTGAATCTGGTAGATTTGGCGGTAGAGGCCTTCCTCCTTGATGAGATCCTCGTGCACGCCCTGCTGGACGACACGTCCCCGATCGAGCACCAGAATCCAATCCGCCTGCATCACCGTCTGAATGCGGTGCGCGATGACAAACGTGGTCCGGTTCTCCATCAGCCGCTCCAGCGCCGCCTCGATCTGGATCTCCGTCTCAGTGTCTACCGAAGAAGTCGCGTCGTCCAGCACCAGGATACGCGGGTTCTTGAGCAGCGTCCGGGCGATCGCCACGCGCTGCCGCTGTCCCCCCGAGAGGGTGACGCCCTTCTCCCCGACGAGCGTGTCATACCCCTGCGGGAAGGAGAGAATCACATCGTGGATGGCGGCCGCCTTCGCGGCCTCAATCACTTCCGCCTCCGTCACCTCGCGCCCCGCGCCGTAGGCAATGTTGTCGCGGATCGAGCGCGAGAACAGGAACGGCTCCTGCTCCACAATGCCGATCTGCCGCCGCAACGTCGCCCGCGAGATCTCGGTGAGCTCCCGGCCATCGAGAATGATGTGCCCGTCCTGATAGTCGTAGAAGCGCAGCAGCAAGTTGACGATGCTCGTCTTGCCCGAGCCCGTTGACCCCAGCAACGCGATCGTCTGTCCCGGCTTGACGTGGAACGAGATGTCATGCAACACTTCCACCATCCTGGACGCCTCCGACGGCCCCTTGCCGTTGCCTCCGCCAGGATCTTCCGCCTCCAGCAGCGTCGGCTGATAGGCAAAGCTGACGTGGTCGAAGAGCACTTCCCCACGCAGCCCACCCTCGTCCGGTAGGGCCAGCCCGCTCTCGATGTCCTCGCGCTCCTCGGCGATGATGTCCGCCACACGCCCGAACGAGACCAGGCCCCGCGACACGTCCACGATCAGCCGGCCCAGGTTGCGGAGAGGCCAGATGACCCCGCCCACCATCCCGATAATTGCCAGATACGTCCCCAGGGTGATCTCCCCCCGCGTCGCCATCATCGCCCCGGTGCCCATCACGATGAGCGTCTGCGCCCCGCAGAGGACATCGGAGAAGGGCCAGTAGAACGAGTTCATTGCCGTGAGCTTCTTTCCGCGCCGGTACTTCTCGGAATTCTGCTCTTCAAACTTGTCCATCTCATAGCGCTGGCGGGCGAACGCCTTCACCACCCGCACGCCCATCAGATTCTCCTGGAGTGTGGTCGAAAGCTGCGCCTCCTGCTCCTGATACGCCTCATACGCCTTCGACACCCGTCCGAAGAACAGATACGAGACGAGGATGACCACCGGCATCACCACAATCGAAAGCAGGCCCAGCGTGCGGTTCAGCCGCAGTATCATACTGAAGTTGATCACAAACAGCGCCGCGATCCGGCCAATGCCGATGGCCTGATCGGCATAGAAGCGCCGCACCGCGTCCACGTCCGAAGTTGCCCGCGAGATCAGCTCGCCCGTTCTGGCGTGATCGTGATACGTGAACGACAGCCGCTGAATGTGGTCGTAGAGATAGTTGCGCAGGCGCAGCGTGATGCCTTCCGAAGTCCTGGCCGCCCAGATGCCCCGCAGATAGGAGAACAGCCCTTCCGCCGCTGCCAGGCCGACAAAGCCGAGCGCCAGCCAGGGCAGCTGTTCCAGGTGCTGGCCCTGCGTCAGGACCTCGTCCACCACGTATTGCAATAGGAAGAACGTCGCCGTGTGGGCGGTCGCGCCCAACGCCACGCTCACCAGCGCGCCCAGGTAGATCAGGCGATAGCCCGTCATCATCCGCCAAAGCCCCACCGCGCGGTTGCGCGTCACCGTTTGCTTCAGATCAAAGGCCAGTGCTTGCATCGTTCGTCGTCCCCGTGTCTCACCCGTGAGATTGAGTGGTAGTGTGTTCTGTGCCATTATCCTTCTTCCTTTCCGGGAGGCAACCCCGGCGGACCTTCCCGCAGCGGCTTGCGATAGGTCACAAAGTCTCTGACCGTGACAAAGCCCAGGCTCTCATACAGCTGCCGGGCGCCGTTGGGATTTTCCGCATCCACGCCCAGCGCGGCTTCGGTCATCCCTTGTGCCTTGAGCACTTCAAAGCTGCGGGCGATCAACACGCGCGCCAGACCCCGTCGGCGCCAGGGACGACGGACGCAGATCGTCTCCGTGTAGCCTCGCAACCGTCCCTGAGCCGCATTCTCCTGGGCATCAATGAAGTTCAACACCATCCCGGCGACCTGCTCGCCTTCCCACGCCACCTGCCACAGCTCCGGCGTGAAGGTCGGCATCTCCTGCCACTCGCGCAGGTGCTTGAGGTCCCATTCCTCGTCGTTGTAGCCCCAATGATCCCGAAAGGCCTCCTGCGCCGCGCGCCAGATGGTCTCGATCTGATCCGGTTGCACCGGTCGCACCTCAAGCCCCGGCGGCAAGGGAACCTGGGGCAGGTCCTCCAGATTCGAGCGCACCATGGAATAGCCATGGCGCACCGGCTGATACCCTTCCGCTTGCAACAAGGCCGTCCAATCCTCCTCCGTCGTGTTGGCCCAGCATTCGAACATCTGCACGGGAGCTGCGGCCTCCTGCGCAGCGGCGATCTCCCGCAGATGGCGCTCGTTGTAACGCAACATCGCGCGTCGAATGCCGGCCTCGCGCCAGGCGGGAATCACCTGCGCGAAATGCATGTAGGCCCGCGTCCCGTCATCGAACTGCAGCCACCACGCGCGCCCATAGCCAATCACCTGCCCGTTCACTTCCGCGAACAGCATGTCCCGGTAGGGATCGCAGTTACTCAGATAGCGATACTGGCGGGCGATGTCCTCCGCCGATTCCACCCCATCGAGCGCATCCGCTTCCCTCGCCAGACGCAGCACCTCCGCCATCGCCGGATAGTCACTCTCCCCGCGAAAGCCGCGGAAAGTCAACCCCGCAATCGCCGGCGCTCCCGCTACGGCAATCGAAATCCCCTGTACAGTGCCTGTCTCCGACATCATTTCACCCTCGAATCAACTTGAATTTCAACCAGGAGCCCCTGCAGCACCCTCGCCGCAAAAGACGCCCCTCACGCATCCAGATTCAGCGTCGCCAGACTTCCCCCTGGACGGAGTTCCTTCTCATAGTGGACGTACTGCCGCACCATCCTCATGCCGGCCCGCTCGTAGAGGCGGGTCGCGCCGGTGAGGCTCTGCGCATCCACGCTCAGGCCGACCCGCCGCCGTCCCCGCCGTTGGAACTCGCGGAAGCTGTGATGCAGCAACGCCAGTCCCAGCCCTTGATGCCGCCATGGACGCAGCACACCCAGCGTGCCCACCCAGCCCATGTCCGGGTCTTCCGTGAGGTGACTGTCACACAACGACATGCCGGCAATCTGCCCATCCGCCGCCGCCACGAACCACAACGACGGGTCAAACTCTGGGTCGTCCATCCGGTGCCGCCATTGACGGAACTCCTCTTCCTCGGGACGCGCCACATGACCCCAATGATCCTTGAACGCCGCGCCGACCGCTTGAACCAGCGCCCGCTCCTCCCTCCCCGGCACAAAGGGGCGAATCACGATCCCCTCCGGCAACACCGGCTCCGGGACGGGGCCATCCAGCTCCATCGCCATCCGCGAGAAGTAGCGCGTCGGCGCGAAGCCCTGCGTTTCCAACAACGCTCGCCCTCGCAAATCGGTGGCGTGCGTCCCCTGCGTCAGCGTCACCTGCACCCCTGCTGGCGCCAGCAGGAGCTGCTCACGCGCCCGAGCCTCCGCCCACCGCAGCAAAGAGCTACCGATGCCTCGCCCGCGATACTGCGGGTCCACCCGTCCCCAACAGTACAGACGGACATACGGCGCGGTCGCCCACGACTCGATATAGCCCACGAGGCGCCCCTCCGGGGTAAAGACCACCCGGGTATCCTGTGCGAGGTCGAAGCCGGGAGATTGCCAGTCATGGCGCAGCTCCTCCACCTCAAATTCAGAGCGCCCGACCTCCTCCAACGAACAGCGGCGAAGCAGCTCCGTGACGACGACCGCGTCGTCAAACGTCGCCGGGCGCACGCTCAAAGACGCCGGGATGTCCGAAAATGCCATGTCACGCTCGCTTGTTTTCATGATGTTCCTCCGTCAACCGCTTGTATAGGACAAAAAAAGGCCGTGGTTCGGGTCCCACGGCCTCCAAGAGGGATGACGAGAATAAAAAAGGCCGTGGGTTTCGCAGTGACCCACGGCCTTGTGACACTCACTTTATGTCAACCTACCGAGAGACGCACTGCGACAAGGGTAATCACCGACGTTCCCAAAAACGCGGTTCATCCGGACCATGAGATAGATGATTTCCTTCATCACAGTGCTGCTCCACAGTCGTCTCAAACATCAACAATTATACGCCCACCTGCAAAAATGTCAACCGATGAACGATAGCGCCATAACGCGGGAACATGTCCACGTGTGAAGGTGCGAACGTGCCCGCGTGTGAAGGTGGAATGTAAGTAACTCGCTGACTCGCCGATTCGCTTTTTCGCCTTTTCGCTAACTCGCTGATTTTCCGAGCAGACTTGCGTTCATGGTCGTTTGGGCGAAAATACCCCCGGTGCGCACAAACGCGGAAGTCAGGCTTGAGAGGGCCCTCCCATAGCGCCACACGCCACGCAGGAAAGGGAAACGCAATGAAGATTGACCTCAACTGTGACCTGGGCGAGAGTTTCGGGCAGTATCGCCTCGGCGATGACGCCGCCATGCTCGAGATCGTCACCTCCGCCAACATCGCCTGCGGCCTGCACGCCGGCGACCCGCTGGTCATGCGCGAGACAATCACGCTGGCCGCACGTCACGGCGTCGCCATCGGCGCCCATCCCGGCTACCCCGACCTGCAAGGCTTCGGCAGACGCGCCATGGACCTGCAACCGGCCGAACTGGAAGCCTTCCTCATCTACCAGCTGGGAGCACTCGCCGGCTTCGCACAGGCGGCCGGCGTGCACCTGACGCATGTCAAACCCCACGGCGCGCTCTACAATCAAGCCGTCGCCGATCGCGAGATCGCCGCCGCCATCGCCCGCGCCGTCGCCAGCTTTGATCCGACACTCATCGTCGTCACGCTCCCCGAAGCGGCGCTGCGGATCGCCGCGCGAGGAAACGGGTTGCGCGTCGCACTGGAAGGCTTCGCCGACCGCGCCTATCTGGCAGACGGCACCCTCGCGCCGCGCCATCGCCCCGGCGCAGTGATCCACGACCCCGAACTCGCGACAGCGCGCGCCGTCCGCATGATCACGCAGGGAGAAGTCGAAACCCTCGAAGGCGCCGTGATCCCCCTGCGTGTGAACACCCTCTGCGTTCACGGCGACACGCCCGGCGCAGCGACCCTCGCCGCGCAGCTGCGTCACGCCCTCGAGGCGGCTCAGATCGTGCTCGCCCCCCTCAACGAGGTCCTGGAAGGGTGACATCGTATCCCCGCATCCTGCCCGTTGGCGATACCGCCTTCACCGTTGAATTCGGCGCCGCCATTGAAGAGCGCCTCGTGGCACAGGTGCAAGCCCTCGACGCAGAGCTGGCCACCCATCCCATCCCCGGCGTGCGCGAGACGACGCCCAGCTATCGCGCGTTGCTGGTCGTCTACGCGCCGCAACACAGTTCGGCCCTCACGGTTCGCGCCGCGTTGGAGCAAGCCCTTGCGCGCATGGACAGCGCCGCCCTGCCTGAAAAACGACGGCTCGAAATCCCCGTGCATTACGGCGGCAGCGACGGCCCCGACCTGGAAGAAGTCGCCCGAAGTCACGGCCTCACGCCGGCGGAGGTCATCGCCCGGCACACCGCGCCGACGTACCGCGTGGCGATGTTGGGATTCGCGCCCGGCTTCGCCTACCTGCTGGGCCTCGATCCACGCCTGGCAACGCCCCGGCTGGCCACACCGCGCACCCACGTCCCGGCAGGCAGCGTCGGCATCGCCGGCGACCAGACCGGCGTCTACGCGCTGGACACGCCCGGCGGCTGGCGTCTCATCGGACGCACGTCCCTGGCGCTGTTCGACCCGGCTCGCCCGGAACCTTTCACACTCCAGGCAGGGGACGTCGTGCGCTTTGTGGAGGGGTGAGACTGGAAACGGGTGAGGGGTGAGGGGTAATGGGTGAGAGGTAATGAGGGGGATGACGAAGGCGATAGAGGCGCTGGAAATCCTGGAGGCGGGGCTGTTGACGACCGTGCAGGACGCCGGCCGCTGCGGCTGGCTGCGCTACGGCGTGCCGCCCTCCGGTCCGCTGGACGCGGTCGCCTTTCAGGCCGCCAACGTCCTCGTCGGCAATCCCCCGGAGGCGACCGGGCTGGAAATCACCTGGAGCGGGCCGATGCTCCGCATCACCCGCGATGCGCTCGTGGCGGTCTGCGGCGCGGACTTCGAGCTCTGGGCCGGACGGCTCCCCGTCCCCACCTGGCACAGTGTGGCGCTCCGCGCAGGACAGGTGTTGCGCTTTGGTGCGCGACGGAGCGGCGCGCGGGCTTATCTCGCCGTAGATGGCGGCATCGTCCTGCCGCCGTATCTCGGCTCTCAGGCGACCTATCTGCCTGGCGGATTTGGCGGCCTGGAAGGACGCGCTCTGCGCGCCGGCGACCGTCTCCCCCTCTCGCCGGGGCAGTGCGACCCCTTTGCCGCGGCGGGGAAGCCGTGGCCCGCGTCATCCCGTCCGCCGTACAGCGCCCATCCTACGCTGCGGGTCATCCTCGGCCCGCAAACCGAGGCCTTCACCGCCGAAGGGATCGCGACCTTCCTGAACGCCACCTACACCCTCACCCCCGCCTCGAACCGGATGGGAGCGCGCCTGCAAGGCCCGGCAATCGCCCATGCCGGCGCCGCTGACATCACCTCCGACGGCGTCATCGCGGGATGTGTGCAGGTCCCGTCGGACGGCCAGCCCATCATCATGCTGGCGGACCATCAGACCACGGGCGGATATCCCAAGATCGCCGCCGTGCTGCAGGCGGATCTACCCCTCGTGGCGCAATTGCTCCCCGGCGATCAGGTGCGCTTTCAAGCCGTGGCGCCGCTGACCTGTTGACCTGCAGAAACAATCGGGTACACTTATCCATGACACAACCTTGAGATCAGGGGATCAACACCATGCCCTATGTGGACTCCTTCGCCCGCCCTATCGAATATTTGCGCGTTTCCGTCACCGACCGGTGCAATCTGCGCTGTCGCTACTGCATGCCCGAAGAGGGCGTCCCGCCGATAACGCATGAAGCCGTATTGCGCTACGAGGAAATCACGCGCCTCGTGCGGATTGCCGTCACGATGGGCCTCAGCCACGTGCGGCTTACTGGCGGGGAACCGCTGGTCCGCCGGGACATCGTGGATCTGGTAAAGCAGCTCGCCGCCCTCCCCGGGCTGGATGACCTCTCGATGACGACCAACGGCATGTTGCTGGAACGCTACGCGCGCCCGCTGGCGCAGGCGGGCCTGCAACGCATCAATCTGAGTCTCGACACGCTGCGGCCGGAACGCTTCCACGCCATCACCCGCCTGGGGGACGTGGAACAGGTGCTGCGGGGGCGGGAAGCCGCCCTCGCAGCGGGGCTGCGGCCGGTGAAAGTCAACACGGTCGTCATTCGCGGCATGAACGATGACGAGATCGTGGATCTGGCGCGACTCACGCTGCTACCGGATTGGCACGTACGGTTCATCGAGGTGATGCCCCTCGGGGCGGGCGCGGAATGGTCGGCCAGGAGCAGCGTGCCCATCGCCGAAATCCGCGCGCGCCTGGAGGCGGAATGGGGGCCGCTCACGGCGGTCCGGGGCGAGTTGGGCGTCGGGCCAGCGCGCTATTATCAATTGCCGGGCGCGGCGGGGACGGTGGGCTTCATCAGCCCGGTGAGCGACCATTTCTGTCACCTCTGCAATCGCCTGCGGCTCACCTCCGACGGGCGCTTGCTGCCCTGCCTGATGTCCGATCACGCCATTGACCTGCGGACGCCGTTGCGCGCCGGCGCCGACGACGCCGAGCTGCAGGCCATCTTCCGCCAGGCCATGCTGGAGAAGCCCCGCGAGCATCATCTGGCGCAACGGCCACTCCCCGAGTGCGCGTTGCCGATGTCAACCGTGGGGGGATGAAAGGACTGTCCATGTCTGATCCGCACTTGACGCATCTTGACGAACACGGCGCGGCGCGCATGGTAGACGTGAGCGCCAAGCAGCCTACCCGGCGAGAGGCGCTCGCGGCGGGGGAAGTGCACATGCGGCCCGAGACGCTCGCGCTGATTCAGGCGGGCGGCGTGCCGAAAGGCGACGTGCTCGCTGTGGCCCGCGTCGCCGGCATCATGGCGGCCAAGCGCACGCCGGACCTCATCCCGCTGTGCCATCCCCTGCCCCTCACCGGCGTGACGGTAGACTTTGAGTTCGACGAGCAGCACACCGTGATCCACATCACCGCGCGGGTGCGCTGTACGGGCATCACCGGCGTGGAGATGGAAGCGCTCACCGCGGTCAGCGTCGCCGCGCTCACCATTTACGACATGGCCAAAGCGGTAGATCGCAGCATGGCGATCCAGAACATCCGCCTGCTGGAAAAGCACGGCGGCAAGAGCGGCGATTGGATACGTGAAGGAGGTCCACCTTGAAAGGAAAAGTCCGTGCCGTCTGCATCAGTGACAGAAAAGGGGTGATCAAGAAAAACGTCGGCAGCGGGGTGTTGCGCGTGGATTGGGGCCTGGAGGGCGATGCGCACGCCGGCAACTGGCATCGGCAGGTTTCTTTACTCGCGTGGGAATCCATTGAGACCATGCGGGCGAAGGGGCTCAAGGTGAAAGAGGGCAGCTTTGCCGAAAACATCACCACCGAGGGGCTGGAGTTGCCCACCCTGCCGATCGGGACGCGATTGCGGCTCGGCACAGCGCTCGTCGAAGTCACACAGATCGGCAAAGTCTGTCACACTCCCTGCGCGATCTATTACGCGGCCGGCGATTGCGTCATGCCACGGGAGGGCATCTTTGTCAAAGTGCTGGAACCAGGTGAAGTACACACAGGTGATGTCATCGAAGTTCTGCATCCGCAGGAGGGAACGCATGAATAACCGTCGTTGGCCATGGTTGATTGTCGTGGTCCTGCTCGCCGGCACCCTGGCCTGCGGCAGTGAGAAATCCACCCCGCTCACCCCCGCCACGCCCGTGCCTGCCACCGCGGCGCCTGAGGTGGCCACACCGCGCCCCACCAAAACGCCCGCCCAGGCGACCGCTGAACCACCGGCCGCTTCGACTCCCAAGCCCAAACCCACCGAGCGCCCCACCCAGGCCACGGGCACCACGCTGGAAATCCTCAACGAGAGCGGCGCCGAGTTGGGGAAGCTTTTCATTTCTTCAGTAGATGACGATTCATGGGGCGCGAACTGGCTCAACGAGAGCATCCCCGCCGGCGGCAGCACCACGATTCAAGGGCTCGCAAAGGGCAGCTACGATCTCAAAGTCACCTACAGCAATGGCAGCACCGCCGAAATCCTCTACAACGCCTACATCGGCGATCCTACTACCTGGACCGTCGTCGGAACGGCGAGCCTGCCCGACAACGCCGTCCTGCGCTTCGAGGACGACTTCACCGATAACCGCAACAGCTGGGGCGAGGATTTCAGCGACGACGTAGATTACTACGCCCCCACCAACGGTCAATATTGCATCAACATCAAAGTCAGCAATTTGACCGCCTGGGAATGGTACGAGCCCTTCCGCCCGGATGATTTCTTCGCCGAAGTGCAATGCAAGGTCAGCGCCGATACGGACGCCAGCTGCGGGTTGGGCTTCGGTCCCGATGGCGATAACCTCTTCTGGTATGAAGTGGACGCCACGTCACAATCCTATGCCGTGTTCCTGCTCCAGGATGATACCTGGCAGGACCCGTTGATTGACTGGACGGAGAATCTGCATATCAACCCCGATGGCGTCAATTACCTGGGGTTGGGACGTATTAAAGGCACACTTTTCGTCTACATCAATGGAGTGCTGGTCCAGCAGACGGACACGACCCTCTTCCCTACGGGACGCATCGGCATCGGCGGCACGACCTACGACAACGCCCCGGTGACCCTCTGCCTGGATAATTTGATGGTGTGGCGGATAGGGAAATAGACCGTGAGGATGGGTAATGGGGGAAGGGTAATGGGGGAAAGGTAATGAGGAATTCTGATCCATGAGCTCCGTGTCCATCCATGAGCCATTTTCTGATGAACGTGCCAATGTAGACACGTGTGATTCGCCGACGTGGACACGGGTTCTATTTTCGAGAAAATCACTTACGCATTACGCATTACGCATTACGTGTTTTCCGAGGAGGACGCAAAATGAAATTCACAGACCGGCTACAACAGCTCTACGCCCGCTTCCGTCCCCAAGAGCCGGTGACGCTGGCCCCCGGCATGAGCCATCTGCTGTGGGAAACGGAGCACGGCGTCACGCGCTTCCATTTGCGAGTCGAACGTGACGGCAGCGGTATGCTCATCGCCAACGCCGCGGCTGCAGCGCGACTGTCCCCCTCCGGCGTCCTCATCGCCAAAGCGCTGCTGGAAGGACGCGACGAAAGCGAGATCCTCGACTCCCTCAAGGCCACCTTCCGGGGCGCCGCGCCGGAGCTCATGCGGCGCGACATCGCCGCCGTGCACAATCTCCTGCAGCAGCTCGCGGCCCCCGGTGACGCCTATCCCGTCTTCAATCTCGAAGATGCCGCGCTCGCCCCCAATGCCACGAACCTGATCGCGCCGCTGCAGGCCGCTGTGCCGCTCGCTCCGCCCGACATCCTCCGTCCCCTCCTGAAGCGGCTCTGGGAAGTCAACATCCCGCATGTGACCTTCTTCGCGCCGACCAGCTTTGATCCTGCCGACCTGGTCCATGCCGTAGAACACGCAGAAGACCTCGGCATGATCGCCGGCGTGCGGGCGCTGGCCTCCGCCCTGCTCACCGAGGGCCTGCTCAACGATCTGCGCGTCGTGGGCGTAGATCACGTCACCTTCCCCTACGCCGCGCTGGATCCGGGCACTCACGATGCGCTGTTCGGCGCCGGCGACCATCAAGCCGCCGACGTCGTGCTCGCCTGGCTGGAAGAGAACGGCATCTGCGCCAATATCGAGATCCCCTTGATCGAAGGCGCCCTGTCCCAGCTTGAGCCCACCATCCACAGCCTGCTCAGTCGGGGCGCCGATACCTTCTCCTTGGTGGCCTATGTGACCACCGATCCCGCGCTCGTGGAACGGCACGACGGCGCGCTGAGCGCCGAAGCGATGCCGCAGACCGCCGCCATCGTCGAGGAAATCGCCCATGACGTGCAGGCGCGTTTCCTCTGGGAACCTCCCGTGGAGCGCGACCCGGCGCAGACACTGGCGGAACAACTGCAGCAAGGGCCACGCTGTGCAGGCGATGCGGCCGTGCGCGTGGAAGCCGACGGGCGCGTCATTCCGCCGCGAGGACCCTATCACAGCGCCGGGAACCTGCTCCACGACGATTGGGAGTTCATCTGGGACCACGAGGCCTTCCGCCGCTATCGCGAGCGCGTCGCGGCCCCCACCCGCTGCGAGATCTGCCCCGGGCTTGTCATCTGCGCCGCCGATTGCCCGCGAGAACGCAGCGGCTGGGCGCAAAAAGCGTGAAACTCCCAGCTTGCGGAGTATACTAGGAGGGAGGTAACCATGAAACGCACAAATCACCTTCTCTACAGTCTGATGTTGCTGTTTCTGCTGTTGCTACCGCTGGGAAGACACCAGTCCGCGGTGGCGCAGAGCTATGTCTTTGAGGTGCCCGAGCTGCGGATGCAGGTCTACGTGCAGCCCGACGCCTCGGTCAAAATCGAATATGACATCACCTTCCACAACCTGGGGGAGACGATTGACGTTGTGGACATCGGCACGCCGCATGAGAATTACAACCTCAACAACATGAGCGCCTCGATGAACGGCGTGAGCCTGAGCGACATTCGCAAGTCCACGTACATTGACACCGGCGTCGAAATCCACCTCGGCAGCCAGGCCATCCGCAACGGCGGCACCGGCGTTCTGCACTTCGAGTTTACCATGCCGGACATGGTGTATCAGGACACCACCCGCAAGGAATACGCCTCGCTGCAAATCACCCCCACCTGGTTCGACAGCAGCTCCGTGAGTGGCAACACCGCCATCTGGATCGCTATTCACCTGCCGGAAGGCGTCCAGCCGGATGACGTCCTGTATCAGAAGGTCGAGTTCACCCAAAAGGCCATTTTCCAGGGGCACGTCGTCGCCGTCTGGAATTGGGAAAAGGGAAACGCGACCCAGCCGTATCTCGTCGGCGTCTCCTTCCCCCAGACAGTCATGACGCGCGTGGTCAAAATGACACTCGCGGACCTGATCACCAAGTGGATGGAGGACAATCCCAACGCGCGGCTCATCATGGGAGCGATCCAGGCCGTGCTGTTTGGCGTGTTGTTCTTCCGCTTCACGGGGGGCACCGGCTGCACCCTCTTCGGGATCCTGCTGGTGGGGCTGGCGATTTTGATCATCAGCAGCCCGCTGGCGCAGGTCATCGCGCTGCCGCTGCTCATCCTGCTGGTCATCATCAACGAGTGGCATCTGAGCCGCCGCAAAAAGACCTACCTGCCGCCCATCGCGGAAGTCGAAGGCGGCGGCATCAAGCGCGGGCTGACCGCGCCCGAAGCGGCCACGCTGCTCGAAATGCCGCTCAACAAAATCCTCACCCTCGTCATCTTTGGCCTGCTCTCCAAGGGCGTGCTGAAGCAAGTCCAGGATGACCCGCTCAAGGTGGAGGTCGCCGAGCCGTTCCGCACCCTCTCTAACCCCAATCTGAAAACGGCGAAGAGCCGCCTGGAAGCCCGCCGGCAGGCCGCGCAGAACTCGAACACCGTGATTCACAAATACGAGGAGCCTTTCCTCGATCTGATCGAAAAATATCCTCAGAAAGCAGTGAAGGACATTGACTTCGGTCCGGCAATGTCGGAGCTGATCACCGAGACGGCCAAGAAGATGAAAGGCTTCGACCTTTCAGACACGAAAGAGTACTATCAGCGCATCATCGAGCGCGCCTGGCAACAGGCGCAATCTCTCGGCGAGATTCCGCAGCGCGAGGAATACCTCGACAAGTACCTGCCCTGGGTGATGATGAACGACAACTACCCCACCGTGCTCACCGCTGGCGGCTACAATTATTGGCCCGTTTGGATCCGCCGCTCACGTCCGGTCGTCCTCAGCAGTGGCAGCGGCGGCGGACTGCCGGCGCCGGCCTCCGGCAGCAGCCGGCCCGCGGCGGGCGGACGGACGACGCTGGGCGATGTCGGTTCCTCCTTTGCTGGTTGGGCGCAGGCGACGGCGAGCGGTTTGGCAGGCGCCATCCTGCCCGGCTCGCTCAAAGTGCCGGGGGTCAAAGGCGGCGTGCTCGATCTCAGCGGCATGGACAAAGTCGCCGGCGACATCTTCGAAGCGATGACCAAGAGCTCCTCGAGCGGTGGACGCAGCGGCGGAGGCGGCGGACACAGTTGCGCCTGCGCCTGCGCCGGGTGCGCTTGCGCCTGCGCTTGCGCGGGCGGCGGCAGATAGTACCCATGGGCGCATCGGCGGCGCTGCCGTTGCCGGAGCAGCTGACGCTGCAAGCCCAGTGGCTCGCGCCCGCCCGCTCCCGTTTGCTGCGTGAAAGCGGCATCGCGCACCGGCAGCGCGTGTTGGACCTGGGCGCCGGCTACGGCGCGGTGACGGCAGAGCTGACGCGCCGTGGAGACGGCAAAGTCGTCGCGCTGGACCGGGAATTCGCAGCGCTCACCCATCCCCAAAGCACGTTCGCGGGCGCCTGGCGCGTGTGCGGCGACGCCCGCGAACTCCCCTTCGCTGCGCGCAGCTTCGATCTCGCGCTGAGCCAGTGCACGTTGCTGTGGACGGCGCCGCTCGACGCCGCGGTCGCCGAACTGGCGCGCGTGCTGGCGCCCGACGGCGTGCTGCTCGCGCTCGAACCGGATTACGGCGGCCTGATCGAATATCCGCCCGCCCTGGCCACCCGCTCTCTGTGGCTGGCGGCGCTGTCGCGCGCGGGCGCCAATCCCCTCGTCGGGCGGACCCTGCCCGGCCTGCTCGCGGCGCGGGGATTTAACGTGCGCGTGCGGCTCTTCGAGGTGTTACCTCCGCCGGCCCTCGAGCGCTTCGCTTTCCTGGAAGGGCTGCCGCTCACCCAGGAAGAACGCGCGGCGCTGAGCTCCATCGAGCGTCAAGCGCGAGCGCTCAAGGGACCCTGGTCGCAAATCGCGCATCTGCCCTTCTTCTTGATCACCGCTATCAGGGACTGAGGCGCTCCGTCGGCGCGGCATCTTTGCCTTTTCTGCGATTCCGGCTAAAATAGACTCGATGAATCCGAAACCATTGGCGGTTTGTGATGATGACAGCCGACGGGATTTCCACAGCGCAGGCCCGGCCTTGCCAGATCATCTTCATGGCGCGTGACTGCTGGCGTCAGCAGCCGCAGACGTTGCGGCTACCTGCTCTTCATTCAAACCCCGCGCCGGTCTGGAAACAGGCGCGGGGTTTTGCTTTGGCGACGCCCGGGGAGAGCGACTCATGACCGGCACGACTGAACCGGAGGCTACCCTGGATCGGGTCGAGCACGCTTATCATCGCCTCAGCGCGATGTTGCAGTACCTGCCCGAGGCCGATCGGCTGCTGGTGGCAGAAGCTTACCACACGGCGCGAGAGGCTCACAACGGTCAGAACCGCAAATCCGGCGAGCCCTACATCTGCCATCCCCTCGCCATCGCGCAGACGCTGGCGCAAATGCGGATGGACGCGGCAAGCCTCGCCACGGCCCTCCTCCACGACGTGCTGGAGGACACTCCCCTCACCTACGAGGATCTGCGGCAGGAATTCGGCGTCGAAATCGCGCAACTGGTGTTGGGGCTGACCAAGTTCGACGAGCGCGTCGAGGCCCTCCGCACCCAACGGCTGCAGAATTTGGGGCAGCTGTCTCCCGAACAACGCAACGCCGCCAGCCTGGGCAATCTGTTCCTGGCGATGACCGCTGATTTGCGCGTCATTGTCATCAAACTCGCCGACCGGCTCCACAACATGCAGACCCTCGACGCCCTGAGGCCGGACAAACGGCGACGCATGGCCATCGAGACGGACGAGCTCTTCGTGCCCGCGGCCACCCGCCTGGGGATCTGGTTCCTCAAGCAGCAGCTCAGCGACCTGTGCCTGAAAGAGCTGCACCCCGAAACTTACGCCGAAATCGAGGAGTTGCTCGCCGCCAACACACGCTTGCTCGCCGGCGAGCTCGAAAGCACGCTCCAGCAACTGCGCGAGCACCTGCAGGCGTGCGGGCTGAACGCGACGGTGCTGCCGCTCGACAATCCCGTGTCCACCTACTACCGCAAGATCAAAGAGCAGGGCGACGATCCCGCCATCATCTACGACACCCTCCGGGTGTACGTCGTGGTCCCCACCCTGCCCGAATGCTACCTGGCACTCTGCTACGCCCATCAGCTATGGCCCCCGCTGCGAGAGGAATTCCGGGATTACATCGCTGCGCCTGAACACGACCTGTACCGCGCTCTGCACACCACGGTGGTCGGCCCTCACGGCCATCGCGTGGAGATCCGCATTTACACCGAACAGATGCGCCAGCTGGCGAAATACGGCATCGGCGTCTACCTGCAATACGGCCAGACCGAACCGCTGCCGCAGCTGTCGCTGCTCAAGGAAATCACCTCGCTGCTGGAGGAAGATCCGCAGACCTTCATCACGCAGCTCAAATCCGAGATGACGCCGCCGCGAATCCGCGTCTTCACCCCCCATGGCGATGTGATCAGCCTGCCGGTCGGCGCCACCCCGCTGGATTTCGCCTACGCGATTCACACCGAGGTGGGGGATAAATGCCTGCGGGCGCTGGTCAACCACCAGCCCGTGCCACTGAACACGCCGCTGACCAACGGCGCCCAGGTGGAGATCATCACGAAGCTCGACCCCGGCCCCGAACGCAAGTGGATGGACACCGACCTGGGGTACGCGCGCCATCCCGACACCCTGCGCCGCCTCCGCCACTGGTTCGCCCGTCTGCCGCAGGCCGAATTAATCCAGCAAGGACGCGAGGTCATCGAAAAGGAAATCGCGCGTTGGGGAGAGTGTGACGGGTGGACGCCGGAGTCCATCGAGCGACTCGCGCGACGGCGCGGGCTGACGGTGGAGGATTTCTGCCTGCGCGTCGGGCGGGGGGACCTCCTGGCCGGGCCGTTGAGCGCGGCGATCCTCGACGAAGTGTTGGGAGGGACGTCGGGGCAGATTTACACCATCACCCTGGAAATCTACGCGATGGACCGGCCGGGGCTGATGTTTGACGCCCTCAAAGTCGTCGTGGACGAGGGCCTGAACGTAGCGGACGCCTCCGCGCATCAAATCGAGGCGGAGGACCTCGCCGTGTTGCATTTCGTGATCAAAGAAAATAGCCGGGTGCTCGCGCGCATCGTGCACCGGATGGAAGAAGTCCGCAGCATGTTGCGCGTGCGCCGAATCCAAAGCCTGCCGAAAGTGTGGGAGGGGTCCTGAAATGTGCGGTCGGTTTTTCATGACGCTGGAGGCCGAGGAACTGGAGGCCGCCTTCGCCGACTTCAAGCCGCCCGCCGAATGGCACCCGCGCTACAACATCGCGCCGACGCAGCCGGTGCCCGTGGTCATCAACGATGGACAACAGCGCATCACCTTTTTGCAGTGGGGACTGGTCCCCGCGTGGGCTAAGGATCCCGCCATAGGCAGCCGCCTGATCAACGCGCGGGCTGAGACGCTGGCAGAAAAGCCCTCCTTCCGCGCGGCATACCGGCAACGACGGTGCCTGATCCTGGCAGATGGCTTCTACGAGTGGCGCGTGGAACCGGGACAGCGCGGGAAGACGCCGCTGGCGATTCGGCTGCGTTCGGGAGCGCCCTTCGCCTTCGCCGGGCTGTGGGAGGTGTGGCATCCCGATGACACGCCGCTGCTCACCTGCACCCTCATCACCACGGAGCCCAACGCCCTGCTCGCCCCCATCCATAATCGCATGCCCGTCATCCTGCCGCGCAGCGCCTACGCCGGGTGGCTCGATCCCGCCGAACGCGCCCCGCACGACCTGCAGTCTCTGCTCACGCCTTACCCCGCTGAGGAAATGATCGCCTATCCCGTCTCGACGCGGGTCAACGACCCCGCCAACGAGGACCCGGCGTGTATCGCGCCCGCCTGAAGGGGATGAATGCTGGATACTGGGTGCCGGATACTGGATGCTGGATGCCCCGTCTCCCCATTACCCCTCACCCATTACCCATTTCCCCATTACCCATCACCATTTTAGGAGGAAACCATGGCTCAAGACACCCCGCGTACGTATCAAAATCTGGTGCTCTACGAAATCTATGTCCGCAATCACGGCCCTCACGGCACGTTCGCCGATGTGGAAGCCGATCTGCCCCGCATCCAGAGCATGGGGGTGGACGTGATCTGGTTCATGCCCATCCATCCTATCGGGCAGCAGAACAAGAAGGGGAGCCTGGGATGCCCCTATTCCATCGCCGATTATCGCGGCGTGAATCCCGAATACGGGACGCGCGAGGAGTTCGCCCGGCTGATCCAGACGGCGCACGCGCTGGGGCTCCAAGTGATGATAGATGTGGTCTACAATCACACGGCCCACGATTCGGTGCTGGTGCGGGAGCATCCCGAATGGTTTCATCAGGACGCCGCCGGTACGCCGGTGACGACCGTGCCCGAATGGAGCGACGTGATTGACCTCAAGCATCCGCACCCCGGTCTCACCGCGTACCTCATCGAGACGCTGCAGGGCTGGGCGGAGTTCGGCGTGGACGGTTTCCGCTGCGATGTCGCCTCGCTGCTGCCGCTGGAATTCTGGCTGGAGGCCCGCGAGGCCGTGGCACGGGTGAAGCCGGGGGTCATCTGGCTGGCGGAATCGGTGCACGCGCGCTTTGTGGAATACCGTCGGCGGGCGCACCTGAGCGGCCTCTCCGACGGCGAGCTCTACCGCGCTTTCGACCTCACCTACGTGTACGACATCTGGGCGATGCTGCAAGCCGCCTTCAAGGGCATCGTGCCGCCCTCACGCTATCTGGAGCTGCTGCGCTTGCAAGACGCCCTCTATCCGGCGAACTACGTCAAATTGCGCTATGTGGAAAATCACGATCAGCCCCGCATCATGGGTTACGTTCCCGATCGGGATCAGGCGCTGGCATGGACGGCTTTCGAGGCCTTCAACAAGGGCGCTTTCCTCATCTACGCGGGACAGGAATCCGGCGCAACGCACGCGCCCTCCCTTTTCGATGTGGACAAAATCTCCTGGGGCGATTACGAGCTGCAGCCCTTCCTCAGCACGCTCGCGCAGCTGAAGAAAGACCCGGCGCAGAGGCAAGGCGAATTCACCGTGCTCGCCGGCGAACCCGCGATCCAGGCGGCATGGAGCGCGCCCGATAGCGGCCTTTACGGCATCTTCAATGTGACGGGGGAACACGGAGCGGTGAGCGTCGAGCTGCCCGATGGCGTCTACACCGACGCCCTGAGCGGGAAAGACGTCCCCGTGACCCAAGGGCGAGTCGGGCTTCCCGCCACCGCCTTCATCCTGCGGACGGGGGCGCTGCCGCAGCTCCCCCTCCTGCCCTCCGTGCTGATGGATTATTGAAGGGCCGTCCCCTCACAGAAGCCCCGACCGGTGCGGTCGGGGCTTCTGCCGTCCCTTGTCGTCTGGGCCAGACGTGGTATGGTTGGGCCAAAGTGAGCGTGAAGGGTCAAAAGTGAATCAGGAACGTATTGCAGAGCGCGATGTGACGTTCTCACAAGCGGGGGTCCTCGTCATCGCCGCCTACATTGCCGCGCAGATCCTCGCCGACGTCGGCAGCCTCAAGATTGCGCTGGTGGGCGGCTTCAGCATTGATGGGGGCACCTTCATCTACCCGCTCACCTTCACGCTGCGGGACATGGTGCACAAGTTACTGGGGCGGCAGGCCGCGCGGACGATCATCCTCACCGCTGGGGTCATCAACCTGTTGATGGCGGGCTATTTCGCGTTTTTGAGCGCCCTGCCCCCCGACCCGACCTGGGGACTCCAGGCCGCCTTCGCCGGGGTGCTCACGCCAGTGTGGCGTATCGTCATCGCCAGCATCATCGCGGAGGTCTTCAGCGAGCTGCTCGATACCGAGGTGTATCACCTGTGGGTCACCCGCATCACGCACCGGTATCAATGGGCACGGGTGCTGCTCAGCAACAGCGCCAGCGTTCCCATGGATAGCCTCATCTTTTGCTGGGGCGCGTTTGGCGGCGTGCTCCCCGTCGCGGTCGTCTGGTCCATTTTCTGGGCCAACGTCCTGGTGAAGGGGGTCACGACGCTTCTGGGCCTGCCCGCTATTTATCTGGTGAAGGGAGAGTAGGAGCTGGATGCTGGATGCTGGATGCTGGATACCCATCCCCCATTACCCCTCACCCATTACCCCAACTGGTGAAACACTGTGACAGATGAAGTAGAATTCCTGGAAGAGGATGAATCAACGGCGGACGAGGCGTTCGACGAGGAAAACCTGGCGCTGATCGAGGCCTTTCTCGGCCAACATGGCGCGCCCGTCGCGGGGACGGACCTCGACCGCGCGGTCGAGGGATTGCCCGAAGGACATCGCTCCGGTTTCGCGGCGCTCATCGGGCGCCCCAACGCGGGCAAGTCCACCCTGGTGAACGCCCTCGTGGGACAGAAGATCGCCATCGTCTCCTCCAAGCCGCAGACGACGCGCAGCCGACTCCTGGGCATTGTCACGCGGCCCGACTATCAGCTCCTGCTGGTGGACACGCCCGGCATCCACAAAAATCCCGCCTTCCGCCTCAACCGCCGGATGATCGAACAGGCAGTCACGGCCATCCCCGACGCCGACGTGATCCTCTTCCTCGTGGACCTCACGACGACGCCGCGCGAGGAGGACAAGCACATCGCCACGCTCCTGCGCCAGAAAGCCGCGCGGCGCCCCGTGCTGCTGGTGGGCAACAAATGCGATCGGGTTCCAGAGGCAGAGGCGACCGCACGGCTCGAAGCCTATCACGCCCTGCTGCCGAAGAGCGTCCCCGTTCCCCCCATCAGCGCGCTGGAGGGGATCGCGCTCGATCCCCTGCTGGACGCCATCGTGGCGCGCCTGCCCGAAGGACCGCGCTACTACCCGGATACGCAAATCACGGATCAGACGGAGCGGCACATCGCCGCCGAGCTCATCCGCGAGGCAGTGCTCAACCTCACGCGGCAAGAAGTCCCCCATGCGAGCGCCGTCCTGGTCGAAGAATTCGAGGAGCGCGAGAACGGCATCACCTACATCGCGGCGACAATCTGGGTGGAGCGAGATTCGCAAAAGCCGATTCTCATCGGCAAGGGCGGAGAAAAGCTCAAACGCATCGGCTCGGCAGCGCGCGCCGAGCTGGAACGCTTCATCGGGGGGCAGGTCTACCTCGACCTGTGGGTGAAGGTCAAACCGAAATGGCGCGACGATCCCGCCCGGCTGCGCGAGCTGGAGTTGTGACCGGCGACGCCGTCAGCGTCGCGCCTCCCAGAACGCGGCTCGATACTCCGCGAAACGCCCGGCGAGGATCGCTTCCCGAATCTCCCGCATGAGGGTGAACATCGTGTGGAGATTGTGGAGGGTGAGCAGCGTGGCGCCCAAAATCTCCCCGGCCATGATGAGATGCCGCAGATAGGCACGGCTGAAGTTCTGACAGGTGTAACAGCCGCAGGTCGCATCGAGCGGGGCAGGATCTTCGGCAAAACGCGCGTTGCGCAGGTTCGCCTTGCCGGTGCGCAGAAGCGCCTGGCCGTTCCGCGCCACCCGTGTCGGCAACACGCAATCAAAGATGTCCACGCCGCGGGCGACCCCTTCCACCAAATCCTCCGGCGTCCCCACCCCCATGAGATAGCGCGGCTTGTGCGCCGGCAGCAACGGCGCGGTGACCGCGAGCGCCGCCAGCATCTGCGCCTTGGTCTCCCCCACCGAGAGTCCCCCAATCCCATAGCCGGGAAAATCCAGCTCCGTGAGGAAACGCACGCTCTGCTCCCGCAGGTCGGGGAAAATGCCGCCCTGAACGATGCCAAAGAGCGCCTGATCCGGGCGCGAATGGACGGCCTGACAGCGCTCGGCCCAGGCGTGGGTGCGACGCAATGCCTGGACGCAAACGTCGTAATCGTCGGGCGGGGCGCACTCGTCGAGCACCATAGCAATATCGGCGCCGAGGTTCTGTTCGATCTCCATCACCCGCTCCGGCGTGAAGCGGTGCAGCGAGCCGTCAATGTGCGAGCGGAAGGTCACGCCATCATCGTCGAGGGTGCGCAGGGCCTTCTGCCCCCGCGAGCCCGCCAGGCTGAAGACCTGGAATCCGCCGGAATCGGTGAGCATGGGGCCGCGCCAGTTCATAAAGCGGTGGACGCCGCCGAGGCGCGCGATCAGCTCGTCGCCGGGGCGCAGGTAGAGGTGGTAGGTGTTCGCCAGCACAAGCGTCGCGCCGGCCTCCTCGAGCTGCTGCGGGGTGACGGCCTTGACGCTCGCCTGGGTGCCGACCGGCGCGTAGACCGGGGTGGGCAGGGGTCCATGGGCGGTGACGAAGCGGCCGGCGCGGGCCTCGCCCTCCGTCGCCAGCAGCTCGAAGTGAAACAGGTCATCGGAGTCGGTCATGCATCCCCCCAAAAAGTGAGTTTTCCTATAAACATGCGCACGTGTACACAGCCACACATTTGTGTACACGTGCGCAGCCTCTCAGACTCAGGGCGCCGCGGGCGTAGGTATCGGTGGAGTCGGCGTGGCGCGTCCCACAGCAGGCGGCGTCGGGGTAAAGATCGGTGAAATCGCCGGCGTCGGCGCGCCGGGTACGGTCACAGCAGGCATCGCCTCGACGACGGGAGCAGGCAGTACCAGTTCCATCACCTCAGCCCACAGCGCTTCCAGTTCCAATCCCACGCGGAACGAGCCTGCTTCGATCAGCGCCCGCAAGTCGCCCAGCCGGGCCTGCAAGGGCATGATGGCCGCGTCCAGCTCGGGCGCCAGCGCGCGCGCCCGTTCCAGGTGGGCAACGGCGAGGGTCGTGGCCTCGGCTGCCGCGCGTGGATCTTGCTCCAGCAAGAGCAGCCGCACGCGGAGCAAGTCCTGCGCCGTCTGCAACAGCGCCACACGTCCTTCCACCTCACCGACCTGTTGGCTGACGGCAGCGGTGTTTTCGACGACAAAGCCCTGCAGCACTTCCAGCTCCGCCTGGAGCTCGACGAGACTGTCCGCCTGCGCTTTCACATCCGCCTCGGCCTGAAGCAGTTCCTTTTCCAGAGTCGCAAGGCGCGCGTCTGCCGCACTCAACGCCTCGGATTGGGCGGTCAAGGCCTCATCGCGGGACGCGGCCGCATCGCGCGCCTCCTGCAATGCCGCCTCGAGCGTTGTCACCCGCTCTTCCAGGCTTTGCAGATCGGCTTGAGCGCGCGTCTGTTCTTGCGTCAGCCGCTGCTCCAGCGCCGTGATGCGGGCGGTGTTCTCCTGCACCGGGCGGACGAAGGTGTGGTAGACCCAGGGCACGCCAAAGTAGAGCGCCGCGCCGATCAGCACCCCCAAGACGATGACGAAGATCAGCCGCAAGAGGAATTTGAAAAACGCTCCCACGGCGCGTCCAAAAGTGTTGCCCGAAGGCGGTTGCGTGACGGTCATGGCTGCGCCTCCTGTTCAACGGGAGCCTGCGGCGTCGGCGACGGGGTGTTGGCGTCGCCGAAGAGCTCTGTCAGCAAGGTCTGCAGGCGTTGGAAGAAGGTCTCCGCTTTCACGGTGCGCACCTCGACGGTGGCGATTTGCTCCGTAAGCACATCGGTCGCCGCCCCCAGCGCGGTGATTTCCTCTCGGAGGGTGGAGACGTCCTCGTCCAGCGCTTTGACGGCCGCCTCCGTCCGCTCCATGCGCGTCGTCAACCCCTCGAGGCGATCCAAGCGCTGACGCAGGCCGCTCACTTCTCCCTGCAACGTCTCCTGGCGGGCGGCGAGGTCGGCGGCTTGATTCTGCAAATCCATGATCGCGGGGTGATAAGTGGTGTTGAGCGTCCCGTTGATGCCGGTGAGCACCAGCAGCGAGAAGATCATCCCCAGAATGCCGCCCACGAAGACGGCGCTGACCCAGCCGAGCCAGCCCCAACCCGACCGTTTCTCGGGGCGGGGGGCGGGAGCGGCAGGCGGCGCCTGTGGGGCAGGTTCTGGACGAGGGGCAGGTTGAGGGGCAGGTTCTGGACGAGGGGCAGGCGGCGGTGCAGGCAGTACCGGCTCTTCCTCAGCAGGGGGCAGGGAGCCCGCCGGCGGATTTTCCGGCAGGGCGGGGGCTTCGGCGGGCGGAGGCGCCTCCTCCACAAAGGGCGGGGCTACGGCGGCGCTGTCGGCGTCTGTCGCGGCCTCCGGCGCGGGCAACGAGAGGGTGAGGCGCTCGGCGAGGCCCGCGTACACCTTCGCGCCGATGCCCGGCACGGCCAGGAGCTCCTCAGGCGCGAGGAACGGCCCGCGCGTTTCACGGTACGCCAGAATCCGTTCCGCAAGGACGGGACCGATACCGGGAAGTGTGATAAGCATCGTCGCATCCGCTGTGTTGAGATCAACCTTGGGAGGCGCCGCAGCGGGGGCTACCTCCGGCGTTTCGGTGACAATAGCGGGAATTTCCATAGGCCCTCCTTCTTCGAAAATAGAGATCAGCGGGTCAGCAGTCAGCGAATCGGCGAAAAGGCGAAAAGGCGAATCAGCGAAAAAAAATCACTTGCGTGGCAAATGTAACGCAAACTTCAGTTTGCGCTCAGGCCGCCCCGGAATGAATTCCGGGTCTGCTACGTCCCCCAACAACGCGCTTCAGCGCGGTTGGCTCGCGTCAGGCTGGGGATTCCATCCCCAGCTAAACCGGCGATCCGTTGCAGCCTCTGCTCACAGGTGACGTGCGCCAGCGCCTGGCGTCTCACAACGTTATTGTAGTGCAGATTCAAAATCCTCACAAGTCGCGCCGGCGAACTGACCGCGCCGGCGGTTGCGGGAGCTGGGCAGCGTGGTATACTTTCCCCATCACCGGACCGTGAGGAGGCAAGCATGGTAGATCAAGGACTGCTGGACATTCTACGCTGTCCGCACTGCGTGAGCGGCGAAACGCGCCGCAAGGACAAGGAAGATCCCGGTCAGTTGACGTTGGTGCGCGACGGCGTCTGGCTGGTGTGCAGCGATTGCGGACGCAAATACCCAATCCGCGAGGACATCCCCGTCATGCTCATCGAGGTAGGGACCAAATGGCAGACCACGGCGGTCGAAGCGCTGCCGGTTCCGCCCCCCGTGGAGGAGTGAGGGCGCGGCTCCAGGGCGATTGGACCATCGTGGGTCTCAGCGCCGCCGGCGTGTGTTTCATCATTTTGGGGCTGATCGCGTTCGCGCTTCCCGCCGCCTACGAGGGGGAATTGCTGTTGTTGCTCACCCCCAATCACGCCCTCCACGTGATGGATGTGGCTGGCGGTTTCGCCGTTGGACTGGGAGTGGTGCTGGCGTGGCTGGCGGGACGGTTGTGGCAGCGACAGATGCGCAGCTGAGCGCTCGACCCGGCGTCTACGCGCTGGGATTACATCTCGACCGCTCGCTGCAATTGGACGTCGGCGCCCTGGGGAAAATCGCTTTCCCTGCCGGCGATTATCTCTACGTCGGGAGCGCCTGGGGTCCGGGCGGGCTGGCGGCACGGGTTCAGAGGCATCTGCGCGGGGGAACGGTGCGACACTGGCACATTGACGCTTTGCGCGCGGTGGCCACGCCAGTGGCCCTGTGGCTGGTCCCGGAATCCCGGGAGGAGTGCGCCTGGGCGCAGCAGCTCCTCGCGCTGCCCGGCGCGCGCATCCCGGCCCCGCGTTTTGGCGCTTCGGACTGTCGTTGTCCTACCCATCTGATTTTCTTCGAGACCATCCCCCCTGCCGCGACGTTGTTGGCAGGAGCGCAGTTTGTCCAGCTCAATTTGAACGTGCCCACGTATGAAGGCGCGGACGTGGGAACGTGGACATGTGCGAACGTGTGAACGTGTGCAGAGGCTGCGACGGCTCACGGATCTCTATTAGCTGAGGAAACGCTATGGAAACACGGCTACAGCGAGCGGCGCACTTGCTCGACGTCCCCCATCTGGTGGTTTTCACCGGCGCGGGGATGTCGAAAGACAGCGGTCTGGACACTTTCCGCGATGCAGACGGGGTCTGGTCGCGCAATGCGCCTGAGGATTACGCCTCGCCGGAGGGCTTCCGTCGCAATCCGCGCGCGGTATGGCGCTGGTATTTGGAGCGGCGGGAGCAAATCCTCGCTGCGGAACCCAACGCCGGGCACAAAGCGGTCGCCGCGCTGGAGCAGCTCCTGCCTCGCGTGACCGTCATCACGCAGAACATAGACGGGCTCCATCAACGGGCGGGCAGTCGGCGCGTGTTGGAGCTCCATGGCAGCGTGCACCGCTACAAGTGCTCCAAAAACTGTCGGGGTGTTTCCACCCTCACGCCGACGCCGGAACTGGATCAGACTGAACCTTTACCCTGTCCGTATTGCGGCGCGTTGACCCGTCCCGACGTGGTCTGGTTTGGCGAGCTGTTGCCCGCGGAGGTGTGGAAGGCCGCGATACGGGAGATTTTGGCCTGTGAGGCCGTGCTGGTGATTGGGACCTCCGGGCAGGTGGAGCCGGCCGCCTCGCTGGTGTGGTACGCCAGGGGCCGGGGCAAATCGCTGGTGGAGATCAACCCCGCGCCCACCCTCATCAACGACATCGCCGAGGTGGTGTTGCCGGGAACGGCGGCAGAGATGACGCCGGCGCTGCTCGCGGCGCTCGCGGCGCTCCATGCCGCAGATTGACATCTCGTCCGCTCATGCTATACTCCAACCCCGTGGGTCGTTAGCTCAGTCCGGTAGAGCAGGGGCCTTTTAAGCCCAGGGCCACAGGTTCGAATCCTGTACGACCCACCTTTCTCCGCCGCTCATCACTCCTCTGTCGGGTCATGAAGGGGACGCCATGTGCTGACGCACACCAGGCAAGCACGAAAATGTGAGTCGTGAGTGGTGAGCAGAGGCTGTGACGACTCTCTTCTCACGGCTCACTGCTCTCCATTTTCGGAGGAGCGACCCTGGCTTCCCAACAAATCACATGAGAAATACGACCTCTCCCAGCCACTCGCTATACCCCAAGGCCGTTATGCACCTGGAACGGCGTGTTAGCAGCGATCTCAGCCTGTCAGAACCAGATGTGACGCGAGCATTCCCCACTGATGAAGCCGTCAACATAGACGCGCAGCAGTAAAATCCGTCCAACAAATAGTCATCAGGAAACAGGTCTCCCCCATCAGAGCCAGATCAGCATTTAGCGAACGGCCCCGCAGTCAGGCTCCTTCTTCCTGAGCCATAGCAGGCCCATCCAAGACTTCCCCCCGCCAATTGCCGGGCGAGGGCGCAGACCTCCACCCTTCCCCTAACGCGGCGCCAGCCTGAGCGTGGTCACGCGCGCGTCGTCAGTGAGCAGGGGAGCGACGTACTGCGGGTAACGGCGATATTTGGCGCGGTAGGCAGCGTCCACCTGAGCGTTGATGGCGGGATCGCGCTCCTCCACAAAGACGACGTCTTTCTCGACCCCGCCGGCCTCGATCCGCCCCTCATGGCGCAGCTGGACGCCGCGATACCAGGCGCTGTCCCGTCCCCGGTAGGAGCGGACGTAAAGCGCGTCGCCGACGCGAACCACCCAAATCGTCACCGGCCGGCGCAAAGCGCCATCACGCTGCACGGACGCCAGCTGCAATTCCTCTGCAGTGCCAATCCGCTCGAGCTCATCTTCCGTCCACTGGGACATGTCCCACCTCCCGCATCACTGCGGCCCCACGACACGATGGGGCACATACGGTTCTTCCAGGTAAGCGACCTCTTCCGGCGTCAGGCTGACGGACAACGCCCCGATGGCCTCTTCGAGATGCCGGATCTGCGTCGCGCCGACGATGGGAGCCGTCACCGGCTCTTTCTGCAACAGCCAGGCCAGCGCGATGTGGACGCGCGACGCCCCCCGCTTCTCAGCGACCTCGGCCAACCGCTCGACGATCTGCCGGTCAACTTCGGCGGTCGCATCGTATTTGATCCTGGCGATCTGATCGGTTTCGGCACGCAACGTGCTGGCCGGGGACCAGTCGCGCGTCAACCGCCCGGCTGCCAGCGGACTGTAGGGGATCACCCCGATCTGCTCCTCCCGGCACAGCGGCAACATTTCCCGCTCCTCTTCGCGGTAGATGAGGTTCATGTGATTTTGCATCGAGACGAAGCGCGTCCAGCCGTGCTTCTCGGCGACGTAGAGCGCTTTTTGGAACTGCCAGGCGAACATCGCCGACGCGCCGATGTACAGGGCCTTGCCCGCTTTGACCACGTCATGCAGCGCCTCCAGCGTCTCCTCAATGGGAGTCTCGTAATCCCAGCGGTGGATCTGGTACAGGTCCACGTACTCCGTCCCCAACCGCCGGAGGCTGTTGTCAATCTCGGTCATGATGGCCTTGCGCGATAGCCCGGCGCCGTTCGGCCCTTCGCGCATGCGGCTGAACACTTTGGTAGCGATGATGACTTCATCACGCCGGGCAAAATCCTTCAGCGCGCGCCCGAGGATTTCCTCGCTTTTCCCCAGCGAATAGACGTTGGCCGTATCGAAGAAATTGATCCCCAGCTCCAGCGCCTTCTTGATGATCGGACGGCTGTTTTCCTCATCGAGCACCCATTTGTGGGTCCAGCGCTCCGCATCGCCAAAACCCATACAGCCGAGGCAAAGGCGCGAAACCTGCAAGCCCGTCGAACCTAAGCGCGTGTATTCCATCTCGGTCTCCTTTCACCAGCACCTGGAAATAAAAACTCTGCGTCCCCAACATTCTCTGCGGCTAGAGCGGCACTTCTCACGCTCAGGCGCACTCACAGCACGCGGCGCTACAAGCCGGCTCGCAGCGCGGTCGAAGCCGCTCCTCGCGTTTGGAAGCGCAGCTCGGCTCGTCGTCCACGAAGCTGTCTCGGAGGGCCATAGTGGAACGCATCCGCAGCTCCGCTTCACGCTCGACTCTCAACATCAACTGAATAGCCAGGTCCATCTCACACACTCCTTCTGCAATTTTCGTGTTGAGCGGGCAGGGCTTCATTTTCCGCAAGCGCCGAACCCCCGCCCCTCACACTTATCATTATAGCAGCGCTGAATGCAGTGTGGTATAATAATTCTGGAAGATCATTGTACGATTCTGCAAGTCTCAGGAAAAAACGACAAGGAGGTCCTATGAATGCGCAGCATCCCCTCCAGACAGAGCTCGAGGCCTCTCGGATGCAAGCCAGCAGGGACGAGTTGGTCGAACGGCTCATGCGCGCCCTCCGCAAGGACGGCGGCAGCGAGCCGCTCAAGGGCCTGCGCCTCCATCGCCTCTCCGCCCCCACAGAGTTGGCCCACAGTGTGTCTGACCCGGCCTTTTGTGTGATTGCGCAGGGAAGCAAGGAGGGCTTCCTGGGCGAGTACCGGTACCAGTACGATCCCATGCACTACCTGTTGGTCACGGCCGAGCTCCCCATCGTGAGCCACGTCATCGAAGCGTCGCCAGAACGCCCCTACCTCAGCCTCAGCCTCAAGCTCGATCCTGTAACCGTCGGCGCCGTCATGGTCGAAACCGGCCAGCTCGCGACGCACGACGAGGCGCACGTGCGCGCGCTCGACGTCAGCGCCCTGGATGTCGATCTGCTGGACGCCATCCTGCGCCTGGTGCGGCTCCTGGACAATCCCACGGAAGCGCCCTTCCTCGCGCCGCTGATCACGCGGGAAATCATCTTTCGCCTGCTGTTGGGCGAACAAGGCGACCGGCTCCGCTATATCGCCACCCAAGGGGGCCACGCTCACCGCATCGCCCGGGCCATCGAACGGCTCCGCAACGAGCTCGACCATCCCTTGCGGGTCGAAGACATCGCTCGCGACCTGGGCATGAGCGTCTCGAGTTTTCACCATCACTTCAAAGCCGTGACCGCGATGAGCCCGCTGCAATTTCAAAAGCAAGTGCGACTCCAGGAAGCCCGCCGGCTGATGCTCAGCGAGGATCTCGACGCGGCGACCGCGGGCTACCGGGTGGGCTTCAACGACCCCGCGCACTTCAATCGGGAATACAAAAAGACCTTCGGCCTGCCGCCGCTATCCGACGTGAAACGGCTCCGCGAGCAGGCGGCTCCCAACGAGCGCCTCAGCGCCGGTTGAGGGTCATCTCCCAAAGGCGGGACGCCGTGAACATGGCAACGTGTCCTCATGCAAAGGTGTCCACGTGTGAACGTGCGAACGTAAGTGATTCGCTGATTCGCCTATTTTCGAAGAGACGCCATGTGCCGGCACACACCGGGCAAGCATGAAAATGTAAGTGGTGAGCCGTGATTGAAGGCTGCGACGACTCTCTTCTCACGGCTCACGACTCCCTATTTTTGAAGGAGACGTCATGTGCCGGCGCACATCATTCAAGAATGAAAATGTGCGGTAACTGCTCAGCCTGGCGCCAGGTAGCCAAACGGCGATGGATGAACCTTTGTGGCCTGTAGCTTTTGCCCCACCCCCTGGCCCCTTCCCCCCGCGCAGCGCGGGGGGAAGGGGCCAGGGGATAGGGGGAAAAAGTTGATGCTTAACCTCCAGGAGTCACAAGGAAATCTTGCGTTTTTTAGTCAGTGGCTGGACAGTTACCCTGTGAGCCATAACCCGTGAACAGAGGCTGTAACGGCTCACCGGTTTGGCTGGGGATGGAATCCCCAGCCTGACACGAGCCAACCGCGCTGATGCGCGCTGCTGGGGAGCTCGCTTCAGCGAACTTAACATAGCAAACCTGGAATTCATTCCGGGGCGGCCTGAGCGCAGCCTGAAGTTTGCATTACATTTGCTACGCAAGTGATTTTTTTTCGCTGATTCGCCTTTTCGCTGATTCGCTGACTGCTGACCTGCTGATCTCTATTTTCGAAGGAGGCCACGATGACCACTGAACTTCAAGGCCGGGTGCTGTTTGCCAACAACAAGCCTGCCGCCAACGTCGAGGTGCGGGTTTTCGATGAGGACGCCCCCGGGCGGCACGACGATGACCTCACGGTGACGCCGGGACTTTCGGACCGCGACGGACGCTTCACGGTGGTGTATGACCCCGGCCGTTTCCTCGACGATCCGGAGCTCGCCCCTTCCTGGGGCAACACCTTCCTCACCCGGCTGCGGCGTCTCTTCAGTCGGCCGTCTGAGAGCGACGAGGTGGATCTCTACCTGCCCTATCTGGAGTTCCGCTACACCTATCTCGACAAACCTTATCGTCACACAACGCCGCTGCTGCCGCTGGTGACAGAATACCGGCTGCCCGCCCTGTTCTCCCCCCTCACCCAGTTCCGTCCCAGCGAACACGGCCTGCACTTCATCAACAGCTTCCCCGGCTATCCGCTGCCCTTCAAACTGCCACTCGTCAACGACGTTTCCGCCTACTACGGCCTTTGTGGGGGGATGTCCTCCGCGGCCTGCGACTATTACTACGCCGAAAAACCCGTCCCCGAGTTGAAGCAGGCGCCGGAGCGCGGCACGGCCTTCTACAAATACCTCTACAACCGGCAGATGGATACCTTCGGCGCCATGGGACGCTACATCCTGCGCTTTGCGGAATGGATGGCGCTGCCAGCGGAGGGTCCCCAGGGCATCCGCGCCCGCACGCTCAAGGAATTTGGGGTCGCGCGCCGCCGCCTCGACGCTCACGTGCCCGTGATCCTGGGCCTGATCTATGTGGGGTTCAAAGACACAGCGCGCCTGTGGGAAAACCACCAAGTGCTGGCCTACGCCTGCACGGAAACTGCCCCGGAGGTATACGAGATCGCCCTCTACGACCCCAACTACCCCAACCGCGATGATGTGATTCTCCGTGCGGAGAAGACCGCCGCGGGCACCAGGCGGGTGTGGGGCTTCCCGCCGCGTTCGGAGCCGGTCGAGGGCCTCACGTGCGTGCAACAAATCCCCGGTCGCGCCGACCGTCCCGTACACGGTTTCTTCATCATGCCCTACATTCCCAGCGCGCCGCCGGAGCTGGAATGACGCGAGAACGCAGCAGCAGGGAATAAAATTGGGCGCGACCGTCGCCCCCCAGAGAACCGGGGGCCATTCCCGGCTTGCGACATCGCGAGGGTGGTGTTACACTCTGCGGCGGAGGATGCCATGTCACCGATGCTCACCCGTCGCCAAATGCTCAAGTTGATCGTCGCCGCCGCAACGACGGCGACGCTTGCCCCCACGCTTCACGCGCGGGCGTCCTATCCCTCGGAACTGCTGCCCCCCGGCGCCGACTTCGACCCTCGCCACCAGCTGGAACCGTGGGTGTGGATGGGACGCCCGATTCACACCGTCGCCTTCTACGAAAAGCCGAGCGCTTCCGCCAAACGGCTCGACGTGCGCTATCGGGATCAGGCGGTGGAGCTGCTGGAGGAAGTCCATGCCCCCTTCAGCGCGCACAACGACCTGTGGTACCGCACGCCGTTGGGTTATGCGCATTCGGCGTGGCTCTTGCCCATGCGCATCTATCCGCCGCAGCCCTTCATCCAAGACATCGGCAAATGGGGATTTTGGGGCGAGATCTCCCAGGTCACGACCGGCGGCTACACCGCGCCTTCCCTGAACGCCTCAAAGCAATACACCTTCTACGGCGGCTGCGTTTTCTGGGTCATTGCTGCCGGCAAAGACGAGCAGGGCGTCGGCTGGTACAAAGTCTTCGACGATTATCCGCCCCGGCAACGGACGAACCATCAGTGGGTGCTGGCGAAGGACGTGCGACGCCTGCCGCGGCAGGAACTCGCGCCCCTCCGACCGTTTGTGGGCCGCAAACGCATCGAGGTAGATCTCACCGCGCAGCGGCTCACCTGCTTTGAGGGCGACACGCCTGTGCTCAGCACCCTCATCGCTTCGGGCGTGGGGGGACATGCTACGCCAACCGGTGAGCGGAACGTGCTGCTGAAACAAGGCTCGCGACACATGAGCAACGTGCCCTACGAGGGCGGCCCGGAGCTGGAAAATCCCAGCGACATGTTCGACCTGCCCGGCATCCCGTGGAACACTTTCTTCGACCTGGAAGGGCGCGCCATTCACGGCGTCTACTGGCACAATGACTTCGGGGTCCGCCGCAGCCACGGCTGTGTCAACGCGCCGAGCGAGGCCGCGCGCTTCGTCTACCGCTGGACCCATCCCGTCGGCGGCTTCGAGGACGAGTTCATCCAGAGCGACAAGCGCGTGGGGACGCCGATCCTGTTCTACTGACCCCTCACTTCACGCTGAAGCTTTCCAACACCCGCGTCACCAACGGATCCACGGCGCGCACCCCCAAAGGACGGCTGCGCAGCAGGTAAAGCCGGTAATCCTGTCCCTGAATGACCCACACGACGGCCTCCCCGCCGGAACGTCCGGGCCAGGTCTCGCGGAAACGGAACGCCGGCCGCTCCCCCCAGGACGCCTCCTCGAAGTCCACGATCTCCGGCAGCTCCCCGTACCGATCCGGCTCGCAGGTGGCTTCGACCAGCGCCCACGCGGTGTCATAATGCAGCGGCTCCGTGGGACCGGGCGCCCACCACACCCCCAGTTCGCTGTGCCCGTAGGTCCACACGCGGCCGCCGGCCCACGCATCCCCCTGAGCAACGCGCTCCTCGAAGACGGCCGGCACGAGGAGGCGGGCCGCGGCGGGCAGCACGGCTTCCAGGTCATGGAGCGGCGCCGGCTCCGGCTCGAAATAGACCACGCGCGCGCCGCGCACCTCGATGGAAGCCGTGACGGTGATGGCGATCTGCCACGTCCCCGACAGCGCATCCAGGGGGAGGATCACCGGTGCGGCGCTCGTGTAGCGATACTCCCCGGCACGCGAGAGCGGCAGCACAGCGAAGGCCGCACCGTGGGGATCACGGACCGTCGCGGTGATCATGGCGCTCGCCGCAGCTGCGACGGACGCCTCCGTGAGCGGCTCCAGCGCCACCGTGAGCGGGAATGGCTCCAGCGGCGAGACGCCAGCGAGCTCGGGCAACGTCAGCGCCAGCGCGGGGACGGGCGTGGGAGTTGGCGTGGGAGTGACCGTAGGGGTCGGCGTCAGCGTGGGAGTCGCTGTCACCGTCGGCGTCAGCGTTGCGGTCGGGGTCGGCGTCGGAGGCGGGGGCGGCGTCGGCGCGGCGCACCCCGCCAGCAAGAGCAGGCTGAGGAACAGGACCATTCGGCATCGCATTCGAGAAATCTCCCAGGGATGATTGGCATCACGGCCAGGTCCTTATTATATCATCACTGCGGCGTGATTCTTTGTGCGCGAATGTTAACCATGAATCTTACAGCACCCGGATGTCAGGGCATTCCCTATGTACTTCAACGGTGTCTGCTCGGCCAGCGCATTGGCCGCCCTCACCCGCCGGGCTAGGTCTCGACGCAAGGGTCTTGACAATCATTATTATGAAAGTATAATTTTTATAAGAAACGTTTGATGTGAAATCATGTGTTGACCATGTAAGTCAAAACATCAATGCCAAAGCACCGGCGCAAGAACAGTCGAAGGGTAACACTCGTGATTTTGGCGATGATCCGCGAACACAAACCGCTGACCGTGTGAGCCAGGGTGTGTTCTACGGAACGTCCCCCTCCTTGCAGCGAGAATGGGACCAGTTTACACCCAAATCGTAGGGTCTGGCAAGCTCAACTTAGCGGAAAGTAGAGAGATTACGCATTTCCTGAAAATCCTATGGACAACGTCGAAAGTCCCACTTTGAACGAGCCGCCCGCCGGGCTCTACGATCTGAGCCGCGAAGCGCTGGAGGCGTTGCTGGCGAGCTGGGACGCGCCCCGCAGTCTAGCGCTGGAACTGTGGCACGCGCTTTACCGGCAAGGAGCCGCCGATTTCGACGCGCTGCCGCTGCCCGAGGCGCTCCGCGCGCGGCTGGCAGCAGAGACGCCATGGCACGTTCCCCGCGTCGTGGACCGCCTCGAAGCGCCCGACGGAGCGACCCGCAAGGACCTGCTCGAGCTCGCCGACGGACAACGCATCGAGGGGGTGCTGCTGCGCTACCGCCAACGCCGCAGCGCCTGCATCTCCACACAGGTGGGCTGCGCCTGCGGCTGTACCTTCTGCGCGACCGGCGATATGGGATTCGTGCGGCAGCTCACGGCAGGCGAGATCGTCGCGCAGGTGTTGCACTTCCAGCGAGAGCTGGCCGCCCAGGGAGAAAGCCTCACCAATCTCGTGCTGATGGGGATGGGCGAGCCGTTTCTCAATTACGAAAACACCCTCGCGGCGTTGCGACGGCTGCTCGACCCGCAAGGGCTGGGATTTCCGCCGCGTCGCATCACCGTCAGCACCGCCGGCATCGTCCCCGGCATCGCGCGCTTCACGGAAGAGGGACTGGGGGTGAACCTGGCCATCTCGCTCCACGCCGCGACGGACGCCCTGCGGGATCGGCTCATGCCCATCAACCGGCGCTATCCCCTCGCGGCGCTGCTCGAGGCGGCGCGCACCTACGCCGCGCGCACCGGTCGCCGGGTGATGTTCGAATGGGCGCTGATCGCCGGCGTCAATGACAGTCCCGCGCAAGCCACAGCGCTGGCGGCGCTCCTCGCCGGCGTGCCGGCGCACGTCAACCTCATCCTGCTGAACCCCACCCCGGGGTATCCAGAGCTGCCCTCCCCTGCCGAGGCGGTCGCCGCGTTCACCGCCGTGCTCGACGCGGCGGGCATCCCCCATACGCTGCGACAGCGTCGCGGCGGCGCCATCGCCGCCGGCTGCGGGCAGCTGCGGACCCGGAATTCAACGCAGCGGCGCCAGGACGTGACTTCACCTCCGAATGGCTCACAAGTCCACACGGAAGAGCACGGATAGAATCCCAGGAATCTACTGCCCGGAACCCAAAACCCCGCGTCTCCGTGGCGACGTTTACCCCGAAAACAGCTCGCGGATGACAGAATTATCAAAAATTTAACGCAGCTGTAACCGAAACTGGCAGGTGACAGTTGCTGAAGCTGAATCTCTATAGTAGAATGAGATTATGTCCACTTCAGCAGCCGCTACCGCCGCACAAGTTCCCCTCCAAACCCTGGAGGGGACGTTGGAGCGCATCACCTTCCAAAATGAGGAGAACGGCTACACCGTCGCCAAAGTCATCCCCCGCGGCAAGACCGGCGAAGTGACCGTCGTCGGCGAGCTGACCGGGGTGAGCGTGGGTGAGTCGCTGCGACTGCGCGGCGTGTGGACCGAGCATCCCCGCTACGGCCGGCAATTCCAGGTGCGGGAGTACGCGGTGCAGCTGCCCGCGACCCTCGAAGGGCTGCGCAAATACCTCGGCAGCGGCTTGATTCGCGGCATCGGCCCCGTCAACGCCCGGCGGATTGTGGACTACTTCGGCCTGCAAACGCTCGACGTCATCGAGCGAGACGTCAATCGCCTGTGCGAAGTGCCAGGCATCGGCGAGAAACGCACCGCAAGCATCGCCGCCGCCTGGGAAGAGCAAAAACAGATCAAGGAAATCATGCTCTTCCTGCAGAGCCACGACGTGAGCACGGGCCTCGCGGTGAAAATCTTCAAGCAGTACGGCGACGAAGCCATCACCGTCGTCCAAAACACCCCCTATCGGCTGGCGAAAGACATCTGGGGAGTGGGCTTCAAGACGGCGGACAAGATCGCGCGGCAGATGGGCATCGCGCACGACGCGCCGCAGCGCCTCGAGGCAGGACTGCGCTACACGCTCAGCGAGCTGAGCGACGAGGGGCACTGCTTCGCCACGCGGCCGCAGCTGCTGGAGGCCGCCGCGCAGCTGCTGGAGGTTCCCGCCGCGCCGTGTGAAGCGGCCCTGGCGACCCTCATCGCCGCCGAAGAAGTCATCGCCGAAGAGGAAGCCATCTACCTGCCGCCCTTCTTCCAGGCCGAACAGAGCGTCGCCGCCAAACTCCAGCTGCTCCTGCACAGCTCGCGCGATCGGCTGAGCGACTTCCTGGCGCTGGATTGGGAGCGCGCCTTCGCCTGGCTGGACGGACGCAACAGCTTTCAGCTCGTAGAAGCGCAGCGCCGGGCGGTGAAAATGACCCTCACGGAGAAAGTCGCCCTCCTCACCGGCGGACCGGGGACCGGCAAGACGACGATCACCCGCGCCATCATCCAACTCCTGCGCTCCAGGGGACACACGGTGCTGCTCGCCGCGCCGACGGGTCGCGCCGCCAAGCGCCTGAGCGAGCTCACCGGCCTCGAGGCCAAAACCCTGCACCGGCTGTTGGAATTCAAACCCGCGCAGGGCAATCGCTTCCTCCGCGATCAGGAAAATCCCCTCGACGCCGACCTCATCATCGTGGACGAGACCTCGATGATTGACCTGCTGCTCATCCATCACCTGCTCAAGGCGGTGGAAGCGGGCAGCCATCTGTTGCTGGTCGGCGATGTGGATCAGCTCCCCTCCGTCGGCCCCGGCAACGTCTTGCAGGATCTCATCGCCAGCGGCGTGATACCGGTGACGCGGCTGGAGACGATCTTCCGTCAGGCAGACGACAGCTACATCATCGTCAACGCCCATCGCATCAATCGGGGCGAGCTGCCGCTCTTTCCGCCAGAAGCGCGGGATTTCTTCCTCTTTCGGCAGGAAGACCCGGAACAGGCGGCGGCGCTGGTGCTCGATATCGTCACCCGGCGCATTCCTGAGAAATTCGGGCTGGACGCGGAACGCGATGTGCAGGTGCTCAGCCCCATGCATCGCGGCGCGGCAGGCGTGTCAGCGCTCAACCGGCAGCTGCAAGAGGCGCTCAATCCTCCCGCCCCCGGCAAAGCGCAGCTCACCCACGGGGCGCGGACCCTGCGGGTAGGGGATCGCGTCATGCAGATCCAAAACGATTACGAGCGGCAGGTCTTCAACGGCGACATGGGCCACATCACGGCCATGGACCTGGAAGAGCAAACGGTGACGGTGACCTTCGACGACGTCGTCGCCACTTACGACTTCACCGAACTCGACGCGCTCATGCACGCCTACGCGGTCAGCATCCACAAAGCGCAAGGCTCGGAATTTCCGGCGGTGGTGCTGCCGCTGCTCACGCAACACTACATGATGCTCCAACGCAATCTGCTCTACACCGGCGTGACCCGCGCGCGCACCCTGGTCGTGCTCGTCGGCGGGATGAAGGCGATCGCCATGGCCGTGCGCAACGATAAAATCGCGCGCCGCAACACCCGGCTCGCGCAACGGCTCCAGGGAGCGCCGACAACCCGTTCCAGCGCCGACGGCTATCCGGCAAGAACAGCGCCCCACAGAAAATGAGGTTTCATGGATATGAAAGAGTCCAAGATGCAAGAGCAGGCCAGCGTTCTCATTGTAGATGACAGCCCTGAAAACCTGCAGGTGCTCTCGAACATGCTGGCAGTCGCCGGCTACAGAGTGCGAGCAGTCACCAGCGGGGCGCGCGCCCTCGCCGCCATCGAGGCAGCGCCACCGGACCTGGTGCTCCTGGACGTCATGATGCCGGAGATGAACGGCTATCAGGTCTGCCAGCGGCTCAAGGAAAATGCCCAGACCCGCGACATTCCGGTCATTTTCATCAGCGCGCTGAGCGGAATAGAGGAAAAGCTGCACGCCTTCAGCGTGGGCGGGGTGGATTATGTGGCCAAGCCTTTCCAGCTACAGGAGATCATCGCCCGCGTGGAGACACACGTGAGGTCGCGGCGGCTCCAACAGCAACTTGAGGCAGCCAACGCGGAATTGAGCCGCCAGCTCGAAGCCGTCAACCAGCTCAACGCAGAGCTGCAAGCCCGCAACGAGGAGCTCGACGCCTTCGCGCACACCGTCGCCCACGACCTGCGCGATCCCCTCAACGTGCTGTTGGGCTATGCGGAACTGCTGGTGACCCGAGCATCGCTCGATACGCTCTGTGCGCAGGCAGCCGAGGGGATATGGCGCACGGCCACCCAAATGGCAGACATCATCCAGGCGCTGCTCTTGCTGGCGGGGGTTCGTCAGCAACCATCGCCCGCCCTCGGCCCCGTAGAAATGGGTGCCGTGATCCAAAACGCGCTGGCGCGGCTGGAGCCGGCCATCGAAAAGCTGCAGGCGGAAATCGTCCAGCCCGCTTCATGGCCCCGCGTGTGGAGCTACGCGCCCTGGCTCGAAGAAGTGTGGGTCAACTACATGGATAACGCGCTCAAGCACGGGGGACAGCCGCCGCGGGTGGAACTGGGTGTCACCCCTTTGGTGGAGGGCGGCTTGCGCTTTTGGGTGAAGGACAACGGGCCCGGCATCCCGCCCGAACAGCAGGAGCAGCTGTTCATCCCGTTCCAGCGCTTAGGGAGCAGCCGCGTCCCCGGGTACGGCCTGGGGCTCTCCATCGTGCGCCGCATCATGGAGCGCCTGCATGGGGAGACAGGGGTCGAAAGCCAGCCGGAACAGGGGAGCACCTTCTTCTTTACGCTGCCCCCCGCCCCCGAAGAAGCAACGCCCTGAAGCTCACGCGGGCCGAGCTTCACCGGGCGCGCAGCAAATCAGCCAGCTGCGCGGCGATTTCCGCGGGCGTTCCGACCAGGGGAATCCGCTTGCGCTCGCGCAAGGGTGCCTGATCCAGGCCGCTGATGACGGTCGGTGAGCCGGGAACGCCGATGAGCTCAGGGTCCGCTGCGAGCGCGGCAGCGTCCCATACCGTCACCTGCTCCGGCGCAAAAGCCCACGATTTGAGGCGGTAATCCATGAAGCGCGGCTCGTTTGCCGCCGTCTCCACGGAGAGCACGGCGGGCAGAGGGACTTCCAACACCTCGTGCCCTCCCTTGATCTCCCGCCGACCGCGCACCGTCCGTCGCTCCGGGTCAAGCGTCACGCGGCTGAGCATGGTGATCTGCGACCAGCCGAGCCACTCGGCGATGCCCGCCGGCACCTGGCCCGTCGCGCCGTCGGAGGATTCGACCCCGCAGAGCACGAGATCCGCCCCGCCCAGTTTCTCGATGGCCCGCGCGAGCGTGTACGTCGTCGCCAGCGTGTCGGCCCCGCCGAAAGCCCGGTCGCTGAGGAGAGTGATGTGATCCGCCCCCATCGCCAACGCCACGCGCAACACCGGCTCGAAGAACGACGGCCCCATGGACAGCAGCTCGACATGCGCGCCGTGCTGTTCCTTGAGCTGCAGCGCGAACTCCACCGCGTTCATATCCGGCGGGTTGAGCTCCGACCGCGCCGAGCTCCGGTCCAGCCGCCAGGTCACGGGATCCACGCGGACTTCTTCGGGCTTGGGCACAACTTTGACGCAGACGATAATTCGCAACTGGGACATGGTTACCTCATTTGGAGTTACGAGTTGTGGGTTCTGAATTGGGAGAAGTTAGGCGATGAGAAGCAGGACCTGATTTATTTACTGGGGAGGCAGTGGCGCGGAGCGATTCGTCAAGATGCTGTTGAAGATAGACGATAAAGCCGCCGATGAGCCGCCCGGTTTCTTCCGAGAGCGCGTAAATCTGATCGAATTGTTGCTGAGTGATGTACCCTTCATCCAACGCGATATAGGCTTGCGCACGGACTTCGCCTGCTGAGCCTTTGGCAATGTAAAGATAGCGAGTAAATGTGCGATTGCTCTGGCTCTCAAAACCCTCAGCGATATTAGAAATGACAGACACGGCGGCTCTTCTGATCTGGTCACGCAATCCAAAGTCCCGCGCAAAACTACCCTGCTGGGTGCGGGCATACACCGGATTGCACAGCTCCCGCCCTTTCTGCCATCCCAGAATCTCCTCAAAGTGCTCAATCTTCGCCATCTGCCGCTCCTTTCAACACCCGGCCTTCAGATTGTAACGCATTCTTATCCGTCCAGGCATCGTTGGGAAGCAACCGTCGCATCCCTCCATGATAGCGACCTTCTCTTCCCAGGATAGCGCCGCCAACGCGCGCCGACGTGCTTGTTTTGCGGCCAGAAGTTCGGAGATATCGGGATACGTTTTCTCTTCCAACTTCCAACTTCCAACTCCCAACTCCCAACTCTCATCTCCCAACTTTCAGCTTTTCGACTAACGCCGGCAACACCTCGCGCACGTCCCCCACCACACAGTAATCCGCGTGGTTGAAGATCTCCGCGCCGGGATCGTTGTTGATGGCAATGACGGTCCCCGCATCCTGGATGCCGACGACGAAGTGAAACGCGCCGCTCACCCCACAGACGAGGGCGATTTTGGGCCGACAGACGACGCCGGTCTGCCCGATCTGCCGCGTGCGCTCGATGTAGCCTTCATCTACCGGCGGGCGGGTGGCGCCCACCTCGCCGCCGAGCAGCGAGGCCAGTTCCCGCAGCGTGTCGAAATCCCCCTCCATGCCGCGCCCGCCCACGACGAGCACCGGCGCCTGGCTCAGATCCAGGCCCGCGCCCACGACCCGCTCGATCACGCGCGTGTGGAGCCTCTCCGCCGTGAGCGTCACCGGCACCGGCACGAGCTCGCCGCGCCGGGCAGGGTCGCCCGCGCGGAGCGGAAACACGCCCGGCCGGAAAGTGGCCATCTGCGGGCGATGGTGCTGCATCTCCAGGAGCGCCAGCACGCCGCCGCCGAAGCCGGAAACCTCGCTCACCATGACGCCCGTCTGCGGATCGAGGCGCAAATCGGTGCAGTCGGCGTTGAGCCCCGTCCGCAGGCGCACCGCCAACCGCCCGGCGAGATCGCGTCCGTTGGGGGTCGCGCCGAGCAGGAAGACGGAGGGCTTCGCCGCCATCAACGCCTCGAAGGCGACCTGCGTGTAGCCCTCCACGGTGAAGTCGGCCAGCAGGGGATGCTCCGCCAGCCGGACTTCATCCGCGCCGTGCGCGAAGGCCGTCTTCGCCAGCGCGCTCACGTCCGCGCCGGGGAGCAATCCCACCACAGGCCAGCCCGCCGCATCCGCCAGCTCCCGCGCCTTGCCGAGCAGCTCCAGCGAGACCGTCTCGAGCGCCCCGCCAGCATGCTCCAGGAACACCCAGATCGCCTGGACCGCCTCTTCGACGCCGTAAAGGGATTGGACCACAGGAACCTCCATTAAAGCGTTAACGCCACAATCTCCGCCACGTCTTTCACCAGCAGTGGCAGCTTCCGCGCCTTGACGCTATCCTCGAGACAGACGATGCAATATGGACAGGCAGTCGCCAGGAGCTGCACGCCGACGGCCCGCGCCTCCTCCACCCGCACGTCGGAGAAACGTTCCCCCGCCGCGGTCTCCAGGTACATGCGTCCCCCGCCGCCCCCGCAGCAGAGCGTCTCCAGGCCGCTGTGCGCCAGCTCCACCCGTGTGACGCCGGGAAGCGCGTCCAACACCTGCCGCGGGGCCGCGATCTCGGCGTTGTGCCGCGCCAGATAGCACGGATCGTGGAAGGCCAGCGTGACCTCCAGCGGCCTCTGCGGCTTGAGACGTCCCGTCGCCAGCAGCTCCGCGAGGAATTGGACGTAATGCTGCGGCGCGAAGCCCTCACTCACGGGCGGATAATGGTTTTTGAACACGTCATAGCTGTGGGGCGAAAGAGCGACCAGGCGCGTCACCCCCCGTTGTCGAAAAACCGCCGCCGTCTTCGCAGCCAGCTCCTCAAAAAAGGGAGCATGTCCCACGTCGCGCACGTCCGCGCCGCTGGGAGGCTCGTCCGCGCCCAGGATGCCGAAGGCGACACCCGCCGCGCGCAGCACCTTCACAAACGCCACGGCGACCTTTTGGGCGCGATTGTCATAGGAAGCCGCTCCGCCGACGTAGAGCAAGACCTCGTGCTGCGCCGGATCGAAAAGCGGCACAGCGAGGTCCCGGGCCCACTGTGCCCGCTGCGACGGGGGCTGGCTCCAGGTATTGTCGTTCCAGAACACCGACCACAACAGCGAGGGCAGCCCTCCCGGGGTCTCCCGCTGCTCCCAGGCCACCTCCCGCAGGGCGCGGAAAATGCCGGCGATGGAGACGCCGCGCGGACAGGAGGCCTCACATTGGGCGCAGGTCGTGCAAAGCCAGAGCGCGTCCGTCGCCTCCAGGCCCAGCTGCACCCGACGGATGAATTCCCGCACGGAGACGGTCTCGTCGCGCACCCATCCCCAGGGACACGTCGCCGTACACGTCCCGCATTGATAGCACCGCGCCGCCTCCCCGCCTGTCAGTTCGAGCAGGCGTTCCCAGAGAGCATCATCGAGCGTCAGAACGGGTTCTTGTGAATCCATGGAGCCTCCAAAAGGGTAATGGGGGAGGGGTGAGGGGTAAATCCCCATTACCCCTTACCTCCCCTCACAATCTCATCCATCTCCACCAGCTTCTCCGCGAACTCCTTGCCCTCCGCCGCGCTGATCCAGCGCAGCTGCAAGCGCTCCGGCGCCAGGCCCTGGCGGACGAATTTCCGGTGCCAGCGCTCGAAGCGCTTCTGCGTGTGGACGTTGGCGTAGTTGTAGTGACAATCCGAACCGTTCGCGGTGAGCCGGCACCCCGTGACGAGCACCGCGCCCGCGCCCAACTCGAAGGCCCTGGCGATAAACGCTTCCTCGAAACGGGCGGAACACATGGTGCGGATGATGCGTGAGGAGGGCGGATATTGCCGCTTCTCGATGCCCGCCAGATCGGCGCCGGCATACGAGCACCAGTTGCAAGTAAAGACCAGCACCTTTTCGCCCGGATTCTCCGCCAGCGCCGCGTCAATCTGCGCCAGCACCTGCTGCCGCGTGAAGTAAGGCATGTCAATCGCGTGACTGGGACACTCGGCGGCGCAGTTGCCACAGCCCATGCACGCCGCTTCGGTGATGCGGATCGCGCCGGGCTTGCCCCGCTCGCCGACCTGCTCGATGGCGCTGAACGGACAGACTTGCACACAGCGCAGGCAGCCGGTGCAGGCATCAGGCGTGTATTTCGCCGTGAGCGGCTCTTTCTCGATGACGCCGCGCGCCAGCAGCGCCCCGGCCTTTCCTGCCGCCGCCATCGCCTGCGCCATCGTCTCGCGCACGTCCTTCGCACCCTGCGCTACCCCCGCCAGGTACACCCCCTGAATCGCCGTCTGCACCGGGCCGAGCTTGGGATGCAGCTCCATGTAGAAGCCATCCTCGCTGCGGGCAAGCTTGAGCTGTTCCGCCAGCGTGTCCTCCGGCGGACGCAGTCCCGTCACCAGCACGAGCAAGTCGGTGGGAACGCGCAGCTCCGCCCCCAGCAGCTGATCGTGAAAGCGCACCGCGCCGTCCTCGAAAACGATCGCCTCCTGCGGCGGGCGGTCGTCCGCATACCGGAAGAACTGCACGCCCGCGCGCATCGCCTCCTCGTAGAGCTCCTCCGCCTGGCGACTGTAGGTGCGGATGTCTTTGCTCACGACGCGCACCTTCTTCCCCATCCGCCGCAACGCCAACGCCTGATGGATCATCGAAGTGCAACAGTAGCGCGCGCACCCCATCGTCCCCTGCCGCGAGCCGACGCACGAAATGAAGGTGATGCGCTCTATCTCAGCGCCGCCTGGAAGTCGAAAGTTTAACGTCGCAGGTGAGCCTTCTGCTAACGTGCAACTTGCAGCCCTCAACTTGTAACTCAGCAACCTCTCCAGCTCTAAATTTGTGATGATACGAGGGTCACTGCCATATCCGAACTCCGTCGGCTGATAGGGGACGCCGCCCGTGGCCACGATGATCGCCCCCACGGTGAGCTCCTCGCCCGTGCTGAGACGCGCCTGGAAATTGCCCACGACCCCGCCTACGGTCTCGACGGTCGCCGGCGCGTGAATGTGCACTCCCGTCTGATTCAACTCGTGCTTCTGGGCATAGATCACATCCAGCGACGACAGTCCCGCCGGCGCCACGCAACGCAGATCCGCCATCAAGCCGCCCAAGCATCCCGCCTTCTCGACCAGATGCGTCTCGTAGCCCTGGCGCGCGAGCGCCGCCGCCGCCGTCATGCCGGCGACCCCGCCGCCGATGACCAGCGCACTCTGGGTGAGCGGGAGGTGGCTCACTTCCAAGGGGACGAGCAGGCGCGCCTTCTCGACCGCCATCGCTGTCATCTCCATGGCCTTGACCGTCGCGGCTTCCTTCTCAAATTTGTGGACCCAGGAATCCATGTTGCGGATATTCGCCATCTCCAACAGGTAAGGGTTCAGCCCGGCGCGGAGGAGCACGCCGCGGAAGGTGCTCTCGTGCGTCTTGGGCGAACAGGCGGCGATGACCACCCGGTTGACGCCGTGCTCACGGATGGCGCGTTCGATGTCCGCCTGCGTGTTGCCCGCGCAGGAGAACATCTGATGATCCGCGAAGACCACATCAGGCAGCGTGCGGGTATAGGCGACCACACGCTCCACATCCACCACCCCGGCGATGTTGCTGCCGCAATGACAGACAAAGACGCCGACGCGAGGTGTCTCCACATCGAGGATGGGTTCCACGGCCGGCGGTTCCGGCCAAAAACGCTCCGTGAGGTGTCCCAGCGCGAGCGCCGCCGCGCCGCTGCCCTCAGCCACGCTGTCGGGGATGTCCTTGGGGCCGGTGTCGCAGCCGGCGGCGTAGATGCCGGGCCGCGTCGTCGCAATCAAGCCGCCGCGCAGCTCCTCAACCTTGAGGAAACCGTCGTCGCCCAGCTCGAGCCCGAGTCGCTCCGCCAGCTCCGCCAGTCCCGCCGGCGGCGTCACTGCATTCGCCAGCACCACCATGTCAAAATCCTCAGTGTGACGAGTTCCCGTCTCCGTATCTTCGTAAACTACTTCGAGTGAGGGAGAAGGGGTCATGAGGGATGGGTAATGGGTCATGAGGGCGTCTTCGCCCTCCCTCGCCTTCGCGCCTTCGCGCTTTTTCGCTTCGATCTTCGCCGGCCTGCCCCGCACGAACTTCGCCCCTGCCGCCTTCGTGCGATCCCAGAAACCGTCGAAACCTTTGCCGTAGGCGCGGATGTCCATGTACAACACGGTCACATCGGTGACGCCGTGATCGAGAGCCTGGTAGGCGTGCTTGATGGAGTACATGCAGCAGAAGCGCGAGCAGTGACGGTAATGGCGGCGATCCCGCGAGCCGACGCACAGGACGAAGAGGATCTTGTGCGGGTGCGCGCCGTCGGAGGGCCGCACGATCTCGCCGCCCGTCGGGCCGGCGGAATTGATGAGCCGCTCAAACTCCATCGCGGTCATGATATCGGGCGAGGTGCCGTAGCCGTATTCCTGCAGCGCGCGCGGATCGAGCATGTCGTAGCCCACGGCCACGATGATCGAGCCGACCTCGCGGGTAAGCCGCTGCTCTCGCGGCATGAGATAATCAATGGCCTTCGGGGGACAGGCCACCGCGCAGCGGTCGCAGGGCAGGTAGTTGGGCGGATCGTTGAGGCAGGCATCCATATCAATGAGATAGGGCCCCGGCGCGGCCTGGGGGATGGGCGTATAGATCGCCTTGCGCGCCGCCATGCCGGAATCGTATTCGTTGGGGAGCACCTGCGGACAGACGAGGGTACATTCGCCGCAGCGGGTGCAGGCGCTGGTGACATAACGCGCGCGCTGTCGCACCGTCACACGGAAATCGCCCGGCTCACCCTCCACGCGCTCCACTTCCGCCAGCGAGAGAATCTCGATGTTGGGATGGAGATTCACCTCCGACATCTTGGGCGCTTCGATGCAGATGGAGCAGTCGAGCGTCGGGAAGTTCTTGTCGAGCACCGCCATCACCCCGCCGATGGTGGCCTCGCGTTCGACAAGCACCACCTTCGCGCCCGCCTCCGCCAGATCCAGCGCCGCCTGAATCCCCGCAATCCCCCCGCCGATGACCATTACGGAATTGCTCATGGATGGCTCCCTCCGTCAAAGTAATGAGCTACACCCTTCTCGCCTTTTCGCTTTTCCGCTTTCTCGCTTTATCGCCTTTTCGCCTTTTCGCTTTATCGCCTTTTCGCCTTTTCGCTCACTCGTACTCATAGCCTATCGCCAACGCCTTGAGATTCAACGGCACCAGCTTGGGCCGCAACGATTCCCTCACGGCCTGTTCGACGGCCTCGCGCGCCAGGAGCCCGGTCTGGCGGGTGAAGAAACCCACCATAATCACATTGGCCACGATCCGCCGGCCCATCCCTTCCGCCAGGCGCGTCGCCGGAATCGCCCGCACGACGTCTTCGGCGAAGGGCGTCACCAGCTCCGTATCAATCAACACCAGCGCCTCCGGCTTTGCCGTAGGGCGGAATTTGGTATAGGCTTCCTGCGACATGGCGACCAAAACGTCCGGCTGCTGCACGAAAGGATAGTCAATCGGCTCATCGGCGAGCACCAGATTCGCGCTCGACGCTCCCCCCCGCGCTTCCGGGCCGTAGGCCTGCGTCATCACCGCCCCCAACCCGCCGTAGAGGGCGGCCGCGCGCCCCAGCAAGACGCCCGCCAGCCCAATGCCCTGCCCTCCGAAACCGGACAAACGAATTTCTGTATACACCCACAGGCTCCTTTCTCCACACGCGGCGCACCAGCAGCCACAAGGCCCTTACGTCGTGAGGCTCACAGGTTGATAGACCGGCAAATCGCGATCAATGAAATTGCCGATGTAGATCGGACGGTTCTCGCGCAAATCAATGCTCATCTTTTCCAGCGGCACCCCGTCCGCGATGACGCAGCGCTCCCGATACAGCTGCAGCTCCTCCAGCCCATCGGCGATGGAATTGGACTTGCCAAAACCCACCGGGCAGGCAGAGAGCACCTCGATGAAGGTAAAGCCGGGTCGGGCAAAGCACCGCAGAATGTCCTGCTTGAGCTGTCGCACATGCAAGGTCGTCCAGCGGGAGACGTATCCCGCCCCCGCCGCCGCCAACAAATACGGCAGGTTGAAAGGCTGTTCGGGATTGCCGTAGGGCGCGGTCGTCGCCATCGCGCCGAGCGGCGTCGTCGGCGCGCATTGACCGCCCGTCATCCCGTAATTGAAATTGTTCACGCAGATGACCTTGATGTCCACATTGCGCCGCGCCGCGTGGATGAGATGATTGCCGCCGATGGCCGCCAGGTCGCCATCGCCGCTGAACACGGTGACCATCAGGTTGGGATTGGCGAGCTTCAGGCCGGTCGCAAAAGGAATCGCGCGCCCGTGCGTCGTGTGGTACGAATCAATAGCGATATAGCCCGCCACGCGCCCGGTGCAACCGATCCCCGAAACCACCACATGCTGCCGCTGGGGGATCCCCGATTCCAACAGCGCCTGCGCATAACAGCGCATGGCAATACCAATGCCGCATCCCGGACAGAAAATGTGCGGCATCCGGTCCGCGCGGAGAATCCCATCCAGCGGATGTGAATCCACAACGATTGCTTGCGTCATGGCGTCTCCTTCGAAAATAGAGATCAGCGGGTCAGCAGTCAGCGAATCAGTGAAAAAGCGAATCAGCGAAAAAGCGAATCTGTGAAAAAGCGGAAAAAATCACTTGCGTGGCAAATGTAACGCAAACTTCAGGCTGCGCCCAGGCCACCATTTTCATCCTTGGATAGTGTGCGCCAGCACATGGCGTCTCCCCTGAAAATAAACACGTGCCCGCGTTCACCTTCCTGCCGAGCGGAGAATCGCCTGCAGGATTTGCTCCGGATGGATCATCTCCCCGCCGGCGTGATGCACTCCCACCGCCGGACGCCCGCTGCAGCGCTCCACCTCCAAACGCACCTGCCCCAGGTTCATCTCCGCAACGATGAAAGTGTCCACACGCTGCGCCAGGTCGCGCAGGACCGCTTCAGGGAAGGGCCACAGCGAGATCAGCCGCAGCAGCCCCACCGGAATGCCCCGCGCTCGCGCCTCACGCACCGCCCGTCGCGCCGAGCGCGCCGTGCAGCCGAAAGAGACCACGACGATACGGGCATCCTCCAGTCCGTAGTCCTCCAGACGGGTGATCTCCTCCACATGACGGTCAATCTTCTCATTGAGGCGCGTCACCAGCGCGTGATGCGCCTCGCCGGACATGTCCGGGTAGCCGCGCTCATCGTGAGTCAGGCCGGTGAAATGCACGCGGTAGCCCTCCCCGGCGTGCGGCAACGGCGGGACCAGGTCGTCGGGATCGGGCTCAAACGCGCGATAAGGGCCTTCCGTCGGCGGCGGGGTCGTCGGACGTTTGCGCTCCCAACGGGGCAGCTGCTCCGCCGGCGGGATCACGACCCGTTCCAGCATGTGTCCGATCACCTCATCACCCAGCAACACCACGGGGGTGCGGAAACGATCGGCCATGTTGAAACACAGCACCGTGAGGTCAAAAGCCTCCTGCGGGGACCAGGGCGCGTAAGCGATGAGGCTGTAATTTCCATGCGAGCCCCAGCGCGCCTGCATCACATCCGCCTGTCCCACCATCGTCGGCAGTCCGGTAGAGGGTGCGCCGCGCTGAATATCCACGATCACGCACGGCAGTTCCAACATCACCCCCAGCCCCAGGTTCTCCAACATCAGGCTCAGGCCCGGCCCCGACGTCGCCGTCATCGCGCGCGCGCCGGCCGCAGACGCGCCCAAGACAGCCGCGATGCTGGCCAGCTCGTCTTCCATCTGAATGAAGACGCCCCCCAGCTCCGGCATCCGCTGCGCGAAACGCTCGGCAATCTCCGTCGAAGGCGTGATGGGATAGCCGGCGAAAAACCGGCAGCCTGCCGCAATCGCGCCCTCAGCACAAGCCTCATCCCCGTGCATGAAATGCTTTCCGGTCAAAACCTCACCTGTGCTCAAATCTACCCCCTTTAGCGGCCGCGCCGCCGCGCCGCCGGCGTCTTGACCTCACCGCTCAGCCGGTCGCCTCTTCCGTGTAGATGGCGAACTCTGGACAAATCATCGTGCAGAACTGACAGTGGACACAACTTGTCTCCTTGCCAGGCACGATTTCGGGAAAGTGATAGCCTTTGGCATTGATGGCCGCGGATTCGCGCAACACCTCGCGAGGACAGAACTCAATGCAGAGTCCACAGCCCTTGCAGCGCTCAGGGATGAGGTAAACCTGCCCCTGAGGCGTCTTCATCTTTTCCAGGTTCAACGGGGTGCGCGCAAAAGCCTTCATGGCATGGGACCTTTCTGGGGACATAAGCGATGGGAAGCCTGACGGGCAAAGAACTCCCGCCACGGGATGCTTTCGAAGTCGCAGAGCGCTCTGGTCGTCAACGACATTCCCCCCTGAGCAGGACATGGAAGATGCAAGTCACGGGAAGCCGAAGAATCACTCTAATTATCAGCCAACCGGCGCAGAATGTCAAATCCCTTGCCGGCCACGTTCCCTCCTCTCGCTGCGGGCGCGAGCCAGGGGAATCGTGAATCGTGACGTTTGTCTATTGACCTCCCACCGATTTCTTGCTATACTATACTCTAGCACTTTATCCTCGGAAAGCGCTTGGGCGCACGACGACAGATTACAGAAGCGCTGTGAGTATGAGAGGTGTGGGTATCCCAAGTGAGATATGCAGATGGTGTCGCCAACTGATACGGTGGCCACTACCCTACCTTGCATGTAAGTGTTCAGCCTGGCGTCAGGTAGCTTGACGGCGATGGATAAACCTTTGTGAGCTGTAGCTTTTGCCCCTCCCCCAGCCCCCTCCCCAACGGCGCAGGCGCCGTTGGGGAGGGGGCGAAAAAAAAAGGGGTTTTGCGGTCGGGTTACGTCCGACTGCAAAACCCCACAAAAAAAATCTCCCCTTTTCCCCGCGCCTTGCGCGGGGAGAAGGGGCCAGGGGATAGGGGGCAAGAGTTGATTCCCAACCTTCAGCAGTCGCCAGGAAACCTTGCGTTTTTTAGCCCATGGCTGAACAGTTACCCTTGCATGAAGACGCCCCGGCAGCTGCCCAAGTCTGCTGGCTGCCGGGATGAGGAAAGGAGGTGATCGCTCCCAGCATCATTTGAGCCGTAGGGTTGTTTGTCCGCTTAGATTTCATATCCTCAGGAGGATCCAGACATGCGTAGACGATCTTGGAATGTGCTTTTGATCGCTGCATTGTTGTTGGGGGCGCTGCCGATGACAGCGACGCCGCAACAGACCACGCTCGCGGCCGCCCCCGCGGCTTCCGGGCCCACCGCTCCTGTCGTCAACACCCCGCAGACGGGCGCTGAGCCGCAGCTCACGACGCCGGAACGGCAAATGCCGCCCCATGTGCAAGAACTCTCTGCGGAGGAACTCGCGGCCGCCGAATCCATGAGCCCCGAAGAATTCGTGGGGCAATACGGGTATCTTCCCCATGCGTTGGAAGATCAGGCGGCCGGCCGCTCCACCATGCTCATCATTGAGCTGGACCAGAAGCCCCTGGCCGCCCGCTACGCCGAACAGCGCGCCGCCGGGCAGGCCATGGCCGCCAGCTCCATCGAGAGCTACGTCGCCGACCTGGAAGCCGCCCAGGCCCAAATCCAGACCAAACTCGAAGGATTGGGCGTGCAGGTAGTTTCCAATTACACCACCGTCTATAACGGTTTCCTGGCCCAGGTGCCCCTGGAGCAGGTCAATGCCATCCGCGACCTCCCGGGCGTCGTGAGCCTCCATCGCGCTCCCCAATACGTGCCCGACCTGGGCAGCAGTGTGCCGCTCATCGGCGCGCCGGAGGTGTGGGAAGACCTGGGCTTTGATGGCGAGGGCATCGTCATTGCCATCATTGATACCGGCATTGACTACACCCACATCGCTCTGGGCGGCAGCGGGAACCCCGAGGATTACGCCAACAACGACCCCGACATCATTGAGCCGGGCACCTTCCCCACCGCCAAAGTCATCGCCGGCTACGACTTCGCGGGCACCACGTACAACGCGGATCCTAACAGCGCTGCCTATCAGCCCATCCCCCATCCCGACAAAGACCCTCTGGATGAGGGAGGCCACGGCACTCACGTTTCCTCTATCGCCGCCGGCCTGGCGGGTGGTCAGGTGATGACCGGCACGGCGCCCGGCGCCAGCCTGATGGCGCTCAAGGTTTTCGGCGCCGCAGGCTCCACGAACCTGGTCATGGACGCCCTGGACGCGGCCGCTTACAACTACCTCTTCAACGGCTGGCCCCAGGTCATCAACATGTCGCTGGGTTCCAGCTATGGGCCGGGCAACATAGATGATCCCGATATCGTGGCGACGAACAATGCCGTGGCCGCGGGGATCGTGGTAGTCGCCTCTGCCGGCAACTCCGGCAATATCATCTATTCCACCGGCTCGCCGGGCAACGCCGACAAGGCCATCGGCGTCGCGGGCAGCACGACCGGCTGGGTGACGGGCCCCACCGTCAACGTAGCGGGGAGCACTGTTCCTACCCTGACCGACATCATCTACATGCCCCCTGCTTTCTCCGACGATGGACGCTATCTGACCGAAATGGCCGCTCCCCTGGCCTACGCCGGGAACTACAGCAGCAAACTCCTGTGCCCGGGCAGCACCGTCTCTCCCGCCAATGCCTTCGAGGGAAAGATCGTGCTGATCGAGCGCGGCACGTGCACGTTCGCGGAGAAAGTCCGCACCGCTAAATCCCTGGGCGCGGTCGGCGCCTTGATTTACAACAACGCGGCCAATGGCAACACCTACGTGACCATGGCCGACGACGGCGGCGATAACTTCGTCCCGGCGGGCTTCCTGGCCTATCAGGATGGCGTGTACCTGCAAACCGCCGATGGACTGACGGTCACGGTCAGCGCGGAGAACGACGTCAGCACAGTCCCCGACCGCTATGTGCCTGCCGACTCGGTGTATCCCGCTTCATCCCGTGGCCCACGCGGCACGGATTCGCGCCTCAAGCCCGAAATAGCGGCTCCCGGCTACAATGTCTTCGCCGCAGCCATGGGCACAGGCGACGAAGGTGTCTCCTTCAGCGGCACCTCGATGGCCTCGCCGCATGTCGCCGGCGTGGCGGCGTTGATGGTGCAGGCGCATCCCGATTGGACGCCCGAGCAGATCAAGGCCGCGATGATGAACACCGCCGTGGACCTCGTGGACGGCACCCCGATTCCGCGCCAGGGCGCCGGGCGTGTGGACGCCTACCGCGCCGTGGGCACCCCCGTCTTTGCCGTAGGGGACGCGGATTTCGTCAGCATCAGCGAGATGTTCGTCACCAACGAGGACGAATACACGATCGAGCGCGAGGTCACCCTGTACAACACCGATTCCATGACTCACGTCTTCAACGTGAGTTGGGACTATCAAGGCGCCTCCCTCGACGGGGTAGAGGTCACCCTGCCAGACCAGGTGATCGTGGGGCCGGAGGCGGAAGTCGTCGTACCGGTGACCTTCACCTTCGACATGACCATGCTGCCTGTGGCGATAGGCGAATTGGAAGAGATCTACGGCTACCTCCTCTTCACGCCTGCCGATCCTGACAAAATGCTGCG
>Ga0208824_1000197_pt1 | contig 70228 bp, 59 predicted proteins | sample AD_JPNTR3_MetaG_FD_184447 | JGI IMG/M metagenome (GOLD analysis project Ga0208824, IMG submission 184447) | Active sludge microbial communities of municipal wastewater-treating anaerobic digesters from Japan - AD_JPNTR3_MetaG (SPAdes) (version 2) | ecosystem: Engineered > Bioreactor > Anaerobic...
TAACTTGACATAACCAATTTATCACCAAAAAACGGCCTCTTTCTCCAAAAAAACATCTAATATTTGATTATTATTAACAATCATCGGACACATACCCTGCAATGTGGGGTAAATGACACTGTTTTCGAGACGGCCTATTTTGCGGTTAAATTCGGGATTGGAGAGATCGTCGATGATTTGATCCCCAAAAAGTTCAAACAGAATTTTATAGTAAATGTCTTTCGGCGTGTATTTGATGAAAATACGTTCGATTTCGCCAATCAGGTAGTCTTTGAAGTTGATCTTTGTTTGCTTGCCGTTGACATCGATCAATGTTTTTTCGAGATGTGCCTGTGGTTTATTCCACAAACTTTCGAACCAGTTGGCCAATTCTTTGTACTGATTGTTGTTACCTGTTTCGGCAATGTTGAGTTCGGCATTGCTGGTTAATTTTAAACCGATTCCTGCTTCCGTCAGGTTGGAACTTCCCGAAATGAAATATTTGTCGCGATCGTCATCTTCCGAGGGATTGAAGAGATAACATTTGGCGTGACAAAAATTGGGCTCAAGGGTTTTTGCCATCACTTTCTCCTGTCTCAGAAAGTTAACGGCTTCCTGTGCCACCCTATTTAGTTTGAAAGCTGCTTCGATAGTGATATTTTCATTAAGTAAATCGAGTGGTTTGTTTTCAACAGCATCTTTGTTGACAATATCGCCCAATACCATTCTGAAGCGATGGATCTTTTCGTTGATGTTGCGTGAAAGGTAGGCGAGTGCTCCGATGGTAAAATACCCGGTAACCACATCAAAAGTGCCGTTTTCGGTGTATTTTGTTATCCATTCGTGGACTTTGAGGTTACTGTTTTCGTTGTCTAAAATCATTCCTTTTGTATTTTTTTGAAGGTACTTTGCAAATGTACAAAAATATGTCGAAAATAATTTTCAAACGATGCACGTTCTGTTTTTGAATTTTGTCGGCATTGCATTTATTGAAGTCAAACGAACAGGAAGAATTTGATCGTTTGAGAACCAACTTCTTGTTGGAAAACTTTTTATGCTTCTGGTGTTTTGTCTATTTTCCTGCTCCTCTCCGTGCCGAACGCCCATTTCGCCGCTTCACTATATGGTCTCCCTTTTGCGGAACGACCAATTGCTATTCGAAAAGGTTACCGGACTGTTAAAGGAACGATAATTTTCTGCCGAAAATTACGACTTGTTATCACGAGGAACGGCTTTTGTGCAGACACAAAACCTACTTTCCGCTATGAGGAACGACTTTTTACCGGTAAAACACCCCGTCCGCAGGATGCGGAGTGACCTATTTTTGCCGAATTGCCTGCTCCTCATCGTGCGGAACGACCTTTTACGACCGAAACAACTCACTCCGCAAAATGAGGAACGACCTTTTTCACCCGAAAAAGGTTGTTCGGCGTTAAAAGCAACGGCCTTTGCTCGCAGACAAAACTCACTCGTCGCCGCGAGGAACGGGTTTTGACCGCGGTCAAAAGCCACTCCACCTTAAAAATAGTTATCAAAAATGGAGAAATATCCCATAATTTGTTAACGAAGTGAACGACAAAGAGGGTAAAAGGTCGTACCTCAAGGTGAAAAGTGACCTTTATCAGCGGTCAAATGCCGTTCGTCATTTCGGAAAGTACATTTTGTTCGCGGTCAAAGGTCGGTCCGCAAAATGAAGAGTGACCTTTATCGGCGGTCAAAACCTACTCGTCGCGTTAGAAAGTGTAAAAATCGATATAAAACTGCCGTTTCAACTTAACGGTTATATCTAAATGTAAACGAATGTGAACATATTTACGAATTGAAAAGAATGTAATATTAAATAAATATTGATGGTTATTTTCGGTAATTAACTTAAACCTAACAGGTTTTCAAAACCTGTTAGGTTTCACAAAACGTCGAATTCAATCAACCGAATCTTATTTGAATAATTTATTTTTTGAAAATTATCCCCGATTTATATAATTGTATATTATTGGATATGAATAAAATAGAAATTAAAAACGAAAACTTATCAACATTTGTGGAAAAAAATGTTTGTTTTTTTGGTCAATTCAGAAAAAAGCATTAAACTTGCATCGTATTGATCAATAATTTTTTATTGGTGAATACGAAAGGTTACGCAGAGGCGTTGCCGGTTTTATTTACATATTGGTGACATAGGCTAAGCCATTGGTGTTGGTAGGCCCGCAGCAAATCGTAGGACGTAATCGATTAAATATTAAGTAATAATAATAAAATAAATTGTATGATTGATTTAAATTTTAATAAATTACGCAAATTGGAGTTTGCAGATTATGCTAAGGGCGTTATTCGAATCGTAGGAAAATATGATTTGGAAGCCCTTAAAATTGAGGGTATTGCTAACCAATTATTGGCAAAGCAAGCCGAAGTAGAAGAACTGGTTGTTGCTTATGGCAAACATCCTTTGACGGAAAAAATCGGGGTCAGGCGAAATGACCGTGATAAGATTGTATCGGCAATCGTCGATCACTTGTCATCCGTGCAAACCGCTTCCATCGGTTCCACAAAGATGCAGTTGGATTTGGTGGCACCTTTTGTGCATCGCCATTTCGACGGTCTGAAAAAGGCAAATCAAAAGGAGTATGCCGAACGCATTCATCAGTTTCTTTCGGGTATTAGTGCCGACACGGCATTGAACGAAGCGTTGACCGTTTTGGGATTTGACGTGTATGTCGGTGAGTTGAAAGCTATTCAGGATGAGATGGATCAGTTGCTGAAAGATCGGGTAACTTCGTTGGCGGAACGTCCGAAAATGAGGACTCCCGAAATCAAGCGATCGGTTCGGGAAGCAATAGAAAATTTGTTCAACAGAATTGAATTGGCTATGCTCGAAAATCCTGCGATAGATTATCGGCCTTTGATGAACGAATTGACCGAATGGATTTTACCTTATCAATCGTTAGCGAAGGCACGTGTAACCCGTCAGAGCAATAATGCCGAGGCGTTGAAATTAAAAGAGAACGAAATACAGAAAAAGGAAGCAGTCGCGACGTCTGCTAAAACTTCCGCGACTGCCTGACGCATGACGTTAGCTTTTAATCCGTAGTGGAAAAGCCCCGTATGCCTATTATCGGGGCTTTTTTTATGGATTGTAGCCCCTCAATTCTTTTTTTATATAAAATCTTCGAAACTTGTTTTACTTCTCTTTTATTATGATTGGATCTCAAATGCTGTATATTTTTTCATAACGAATGCATGCATTCATAAAAGAGACTCTCCCGTCGATCATTCATACACTTTATTATACACTCACTTTCATACACTCAATACAGCCGTCTTCTTGCTTAACGGATCTTTCTGATTCGAAAGACACGACAAATGTACATAATTCTATATACGTTGTTCCAAGATCCGAGTTATTTAACACTATAAATTCTTTTAAAGAACTCCAATGTCTATGATAAACAATCATATTCGTTTAAAAGTTTTTGTTGTAATGCATTATGATAAAGTTTTTTTCTCGAGATGTATTTTTTCGGCGAACAATAATTGTACGTTTTGAGTCCAATGCTGCTGCACGATTGCGTCGTGTGGCGAGCAGTTAAATGAATTTGTAACAAATAATCCCTTGCCTCCTGCATAGTCAATTTAAAAAAAATACGGAGACCTTATTGCCCGGTTTATACCATTGGCAGTCATTCCAAAAAAAGGCAAACTATCGGCAGGGGAAAAAGAAATTGAATTATCGCCGGTTTTAAAAAAATTACATTACGCATACAGTGCTGTTGAATCCGACATTAACGAAGCAGAGCACCGTGGACTCAACAGATGTAAGGACAGAGGTTATAGAAATTTTGAGAATTATGTGGGTGTGGGTGTGATAGCATACAACCTCAAACTCGATGCCAAATACGGTCTGACGGACGAAGAAATAGCCTTTATCGAAAGTATGATTACACCGATGGAATAAAACAGAATAAAATCTCCAAAACCCAAAACCTAACAGGTCTCCGAGACCTGTTAGGTTTTCTATTCCAACAACCGAAATAATTCGGATATCGTATCTGTACTACTATGGCTTCTGCCGACTTCTCACAACAATCGTTAGTGGACTCAACAGATATTTAGAAATTTTGAGAATTATGTGGGTGTAGGCGTGATAGCATACAACCTCAAACTCGATGCCAAATACGGTCTGACGGATAAAGGAATAGCCTTTATCGAAAGTATGATTACACCGATGGAATAAAACCGAATAAAATCTCCAAAACCCAAAACCTAACAGGTCTCCGAGACCTGTTAGGTTTTCTATTCCAACAGATTCTGCTTCACGGCGGACACCCGTTCGGCTGAGCTCACGGCCGAAGCCTTGTCTTCGGCTAATGGTTGGCGATTACCCCCCCCATATTGGACTTTCATCACCAAGCTGAGTACCATGCACAGCACACCATAAAAAAACGTCCAAAACCTTGTTTTGAACGTTTTTCGTTTTTCTAACTGCCTTTAATTGTTTGACTTTAGCAATTATCGATTTCGCATAATAAAGAATGTTTTCGGTTGAATCGATGATGCAAAAGCTGTTGTTGGGGAAAGTGTGCTAATTTTTAAGTTCTTCGAAGTCGGCATCTTCGACGTCGGTGGCTTCAAAGTTCTTTTTCTGATATTCGAGGATGCGATCTTCCTGCGATTCGGGTTGAGGATTTGGTTGTTGAGCCGATTGTTGCCGGGTGTCGTTTCGTTGTTTCCTCCCACTTGATTTGATGCGAAAGAAAATACCCAGGAATCGAAAAAGGAGAAAGAATGCAAGAAAAAACAGTATAAATCTGAATAAACCCATAAGTAAGTAATTGCTTTAATGTGATGTAAAGTTACGATAATAGGCGATATGAATCAATCACTTTTAAAAAAATTAACGCTTTGTTTTACCGAAAGAATTTCCGAAAATAGAAAGAGCGATATAAAACAAAATGCCCCATGCAACACCTATAATTCCCCAAAGTGCCACAAAAGCAATCATCGAAACCACGAGTAGTGCCTGCTTTTCGTTGCCTGCGAGTTGAAATTTTTTGATTTTGAGTGAAAACATCGGTATTTCGGAAACCATAAGGAGCGAGAAAATGACGATGAAGCCGAGCGTGGAGTAGCAGATTTTTTCGTTGAGTGGTGCAAAATAGTGTACACCATAGCAATAACTGATCCAGAAAAGCGCATCGGCCGGGGTGGGCAATCCCAAAAACGAGGTGGTCTGCCGGTCGTCGAGATTGAATTTGGCCAGTCGTAGAGCCGAAAATACGGGAAGCAGAAATGCCGCATAGGGTAAGATATCAGAAATGGGCAGAAGAAAATCGGGATAAGCCGAAAAATCGCGAAGCAACATGAAAACGGCAGTCGCAGGTGCTACCCCAAAGCTCACCACATCGGCCAGCGAATCGAGCTCGACCCCCATCTTGGACGAAACGCCCAATAGTCGTGCGGCAAAGCCGTCGAAAAAATCGAAAACCGCTGCCATTAATACCCACACAACAACAGCACCGAAATTGCCCGAAAAAGCCATTGCTATGGCAACGCATCCCGAAAAGAGGTTCATCATGGTGACGGCATTGGGGATATGTTTCTTCATCGTTTCACATATTTTGTTCGGTTACAAAAGTAACAAATTTTCATCGCATAGCTTTCATTCACCATTTAAAACCTCTGTATGTAAAAGTTAGATGAGAAATCATTATCTTTGCAGTCCAAACCCAGATTGCAATGTATAAAACAATTATCCGAACTGTTTTTCAATTGATCGTTTCTCCAAAAGCTGCGTGGCAGTCGATAGCCGAACGGGAGGAAAATCATCAGGAGTTTCTGAACGGATTTTTGTATCCCATTTTTGGTGTCGTTGCACTTGCTTCGTTTGTCGGCGGATTGTGGTTTATACCCGATGGTAGTTTACAATCGGCATTAAAGCAAACGATCGTGAACACGGTAACGGTTTTTGGTGGATTTTATCTTTCGGCATATTTGTTGAACGAATTGGCTCCGCGCTTAAATCTGGTAAAAAGTTTACTCGACTGGCAGCGATTTGTGGGTTATGCGTCGATTGTTGTATATGTGTTGTTCGTGATACTGGCTTTCGCCCCCGAATTTGTTATTGCCCGGTTGCTTGTGTTGTATACGGTTTATATCGTATTTGCCGGAGCAGACGCCTATTGGGATGTTCCCGACGGCAATACGATGAATTTTACAGTGACGGCTTCTTCGCTTCTTATACTTGCTCCCTTGTCTATCTATGGAATTCTTGGTTTATTGATCAGATAAATGAAACAAAATCCCATAAATATCAGAAACAAACGTGCCATGTTCGACTTCGAACTGGTGGAAACCTATACCGCCGGCATCGTCCTGACCGGAACCGAAATCAAATCGGTGCGATTGGGTAAGGCGAGTTTGGTGGACAGTTATTGTCTGTTCGAAAACGGGGAACTCTGGGTTCGGAATATGTATATTGCCGAATATTTTTATGGCACGTACAACAATCACAATCCGCGTCGCGACCGGAAATTGCTGCTCAACAAAAACGAACTTCGCAAATTGACGCGGGCAACCAAAGAACCCGGATACACCATCATTCCCACCAAACTATTCATTAATGAAAAAGGGCTGGCCAAACTCAACATTGCGTTGGCACGAGGGAAAAAACAATACGACAAGCGGCAGTCGATTCGCGAGAAGGAAGACAAACGGGCTATGGACAGGGCATTCAAGAAGTAGTTTCAAGAAAGAGGGAATTGTCGATTTATGAGTTTCTATAAATATATTTTGTTACCAAGCCTTCAAAAATCGGGACGCATGCTGGTGTGGCTGCTCAAAATCATTCTCCCGATATCGTTGATCGTGCGGTTTTTGGATTATTTTGGAGTGCTGGCTGTGTTGGCCGGATGGCTCAATCCGGTTTTCATGCACTTGGGATTGCCCGGAAGCACGGCAATTGTTTTCATCACAAGCGTTTTTCTGCCGCTTTATGCGCCGCTGGCCATCATCACTTCCATGTCGATCACGTTGCGTGAATTGACCATTTTGGCGCTGATGTGCCAAATATCGCATAACTTGCCGGTAGAGTGTGCCATTCAGGGCAAAACGGGCACATCGTTTTGGTCGATGGTGGCGCTACGCGTGATGATGAGTATTGTCGTGGGAGTAATCCTCAATCTGATTTTGCCACAACAAATGGGCATGCCTTTATTTGTCCGCACCGAAGCCGTTGTACTCGATTCTGTGGCCGAAGTTCTGTTGATCTGGTTGAAGAGTTCGCTTCAGATTTCGTTGCTCATCATTGTAATCGTTACTTCGCTCAACGTGCTGTATGGAATCATGGCGAAATATCATCTCATCGACAAGTTGAGCAAAGGAATAGCACCGATTCTCAAATTTTTTGGCCTGCCCGTCGAAACAGCTTTTCTTTGGTTAATCGGCTATATCGTCGGACTTTCTTATGGTGGCGCCATGATGCTTGATCAGATGAGTGAGGGAAAAGTAACAAAATCCGACGCAAGTTTGTTGAATTATCACTTGGCCGTTTCGCATTCGATCATTGAGGACAATCTTTTGTTTGTTGCGCTGGGCGTTTCTCTGTGGTGGATTTTGGCAGTCAGACTCACAGCCGCATGGGCGGTGGTATGGATTAGAAAAGGCTACCTCGAATTGCGAAAAAAAATGTCGCTAGCTTCGGTTGAAATTTAAAGACAAAAAGAAAAATGAACATTCAGGATATCTTACCCTCGCGCATTCTCATCCTCGATGGAGCTATGGGAACGATGATTCAGCGTTACAAGCTCACCGAATCCGATTATCGGGGCGAGCGCTTCAAAGACTTTCCGGTTTTGCTGAAAGGCAACAACGATTTGCTTTCGCTAACCCGACCCGACATCATTGGCGAAATCCATCGCGCCTATCTCGAAGCGGGTGCCGATATTATCGAAACCAATACGTTTAATGCTACACGCGTTTCGATGAGCGACTATCACATGCAGGAGTATGCGCGCGAAATGAATCTTGCCGCTGCGCAGCTGGCTCGCGAGGCCGCTGACGAATATACAGTCAAAACACCCGATAAGCCTCGCTTTGTGGCAGGATCGATCGGGCCGACGAACAAAACCACCTCGATGAGTCCCAATGTGGAAGATCCGATGTATAGGGCATTGACTTTCGACGAATTGAAATCGGCTTACAGGGAACAGATCGAAGCGTTGGTTGAAGGGGGAGTGGATTTGCTTTTGGTTGAAACCATTTTCGACACGCTCAACGCCAAAGCTGCCGTTTTTGCCGCAAAAGAGGTGATAGGCGATAAAGATATTCCCATCATTCTTTCGGTAACCCTGTCCGACAAGGCAGGAAGAACCCTTTCGGGACAAACCCTTTCGGCTTTTGTTACGTCGGTAAGCCATGCCAAGCCGTTGGCTATCGGGCTCAACTGCTCCTTCGGCGCAGCCGACATGAAACCCTATCTGAAAGAATTGGGGCGTATTGCTCCGTTCTGTATCAGCGCTTATCCCAATGCCGGATTGCCCAATCAGTTGGGCGAATACGACGAAACACCCGAACGCATGGCGGGGCAAATCAAAGAATACATCGACGAGGGGTTGGTGAATATCGTTGGAGGCTGTTGCGGAACGACTCCTGCTCACATTGCCGAATACGGCAAACTTGTTGAAGGCAAACAACCACATCAGCCTGCTTCTGCTCCTGCGTATTTGCATTTGTCGGGGTTGGAGGATTTGGAAGTTTCGCCCGACATCAATTTTCTGAATATCGGCGAGAGATGCAATGTAGCCGGATCGCGCAAGTTTTTGCGGCTCATTCAGGAGAAAAAATACGATGAGGCGCTTGATATTGCCCGCAAGCAGGTGGAAGATGGCGCGCAGGTGCTCGATATCAACATGGACGACGGCTTGCTCGATGGCGTCCAGGAAATGACCAATTTTCTCAACCTGCTGGCATCCGATCCCGACGTGGCACGTGTGCCGGTGATGATCGATTCTTCAAAATGGGAGGTGATTGAGGCAGGATTGAAATGTACGCAGGGCAAAAGCATCGTTAATTCCATCTCGCTTAAAAACGGCGAAAGCGAATTTCTTCATCATGCCGATCTCGTTCGGAAATATGGTGCAGCCGTAGTGGTGATGGCTTTCGACGAAAAGGGACAGGCCGACACTTTCGAGCGGCGCATCGAGGTATGCAGCCGTGCCTACAAACTGCTAACCGAACAAGGATTCGATCCGAAAGATATTATTTTCGATCCGAATGTGCTTGCCATTGCCACAGGCATGGATGAGCACAACAACTATGCAGTCGATTTCATCGACACGGTTCGCTGGATCAAGGCAAATCTGCCCCATGCCAAGGTGAGCGGTGGAGTGAGCAATCTCTCTTTTTCGTTCAGAGGCAACAATTATATTCGCGAAGCGATGCATTCGGTTTTTCTGTATCACGCCATTCAGGCCGGATTGGATATGGGCATTGTGAATCCGGCACAATCGGTGATTTATGAGGATATACCTGACGATGTGAGGACGCTTATCGAGGATGTGGTTCTCAATCGTCGTTCCGATGCCGGTGAGCGACTGACCGAGTATGCCCAGCAGAATAAAAACGAACAACCTTCCGAGACCAGTCATTCCGAAACGCCTGAATGGCGCTCTCTGCCGGTTGACGAACGCTTGAGCCATGCACTCGTAAAAGGAATCAGCGATTTTTTGGAAGAAGACATCGCAGAAGCATTGAAGAATTATCCCCGTGCGGTGGATATCATCGACAAACCCCTGATGGCAGGCATGAACAAAGTGGGTGATCTGTTCGGGTCGGGGAAAATGTTTCTCCCGCAGGTGGTGAAGGCAGCTCGTACGATGAAGAAGGCGGTTGCCATTCTGCAACCGACCATCGAAGCCGAAAAATCTTCTGTCGGAGGATCGCAGAAAGCCGGAAAAATATTGCTTGCCACGGTGAAAGGTGATGTGCATGATATCGGGAAAAATATTGTTTCGATCGTACTGGCCTGCAACAATTACGAAATTGTGGATTTGGGTGTGATGGTTCCTCCCGAGAAAATTATCGAGGCGGTACGCCGCGAACAGCCCGATATTGTTGGTTTGAGCGGCTTGATCACTCCGTCACTTGAAGAAATGTCCGTTGTGGCAGCCGAAATGGAGAAAGCCGGATTTAGCATTCCGCTGCTCATCGGAGGTGCCACGACTTCGAAATTGCACACGGCCCTGAAGATCGAACCGAAATACAGTCAGGGTGCGGTTGTATATGTGAAGGATGCTTCGCAAAGTCCGGCAGCGGTAGCCAATCTGTTGAATGCTGAAGGCAAAAGCGATTTCGTGGAAAGTGTTCGCAACGAATATCGAGTACTTCGCGAAAGCGGGCGTGAAAAGAGCGTAGAACTTGTTTCGTTGGCCAAAGCCCGTCAAAAGAAATTCAAAGTCGATTGGTCAGGTTTTGAGCCTGACGTCCCGCGTCAGTTGGGGCGAAGTGTACTTCAGCATATTTCGGTTTCGGAAATCGTACCTTTCATCGACTGGAAATTTTTCTTTCACACCTGGAATCTGTCGGCCAAATTTGCTTCGGTGAAAAATGTGGATTCGTGCGGAAATTGTCGTTCGCAATGGCTTGCTACGTTCAGAGAAGACGAGAGAGACAAAGCACAGGAGGCAGCTCGATTGTATGATGATGCACGCGAAATGTTGCGTTCTTTTATCGCGAATGATGTCCCTTATATCCATGCAGTTGTCGGCTTCTATGAAGCACAGAGCGAATCCGACACCATTTTCATTGCCGATCGACCTTTCCCGATGTTGCGTCAGCAACGGAAAAATGAAAAAGACGAGTATTTGTGCCTGAGCGATTTCATTGCTCCTGTCGAGTCGGGAAAGAAAGATTATATCGGTGCATTTGCGGTAACGGCCGGAGCAGGGGCTGAATCACAATTGAAGAAATACGAAAACGAAGGAGACGAATATGCCGTATTACTCATGAAATCGCTGCTCGACCGTCTTGCCGAAGCGGCAACGGAATGGCTTCATGCCAAAGTACGTCGAGAATTTTGGGGCTATGCAGCAGATGAATCCTTGACGGTTGCCGAAATGTTTGCCGTGAAATATCGGGGAATTCGACCGGCCGTCGGTTATCCGTCCATTCCCGATCAATCGGTTAACTTTCCTTTGCACGAAATACTTCATTCCGAAGAAATCGGCATTTCACTTACCGAGAATGGAGTGATGTATCCCAACGCATCGGTAAGCGGTTTGTTTTTTGCTCATCCACAAGCCAAATATTTCGCCGTAGGCGAGATATCGGAAGAACAACTTTCGGATTATGCTCGACGCAAAGGCAGAAATACAGAAGATATTCGAAAATTTTTGTCAGCTAATTTGCAATTGGAAAATCAATAGAACAATCAGGAATATAAACAAAGATTATGAGAAGTTTTGGAAGCGACAACAACTCCGGTGCTCATCCGAGAATGCTTGCGGCAATTGCGGAAGCCAATGCCGATCATGCCATCGCTTATGGCGACGATGACTGGACACGACGAGCTGAAAACGTCATTCGAAAAATGTTGGACAGAAACGACATCGATCCTATTTTTATGTTCAACGGAACAGGTGCAAATGTAGTGGCATTATCGGCCTGTCTTCAACCATTTCAGTCGGTGATATGTGCTGCCACAGCTCACATTGCTACCGACGAATGCGGAGCGCCGGTCAAATTCACCGGCAGTTCGCTGAAAGAAATTCCGACACCCGATGGCAAACTCACTCCCGAATTGGTAAGGACGCAACTGCATGGATTCGGATTCGAACATCATTCTCAACCCAAGGTCATTGCCATTTCGCAAACCACCGAAATGGGCACTGTATATACGCCGGAAGAGGTGAGGGCACTTGCCGATTTGGCACACGAATACGAAATGTATTTGTTCGTCGATGGAACTCGGATGGCAAATGCCTGCGCTTCGCTCGGTGTGTCGCTGGAAGCGATGACCGTGGATTGCGGGGTGGATATCTTTACGATTGGCGGCACCAAAAACGGACTGCTTTTTGGCGAAGCGCTCGTCCCGATGCGAAAAGAGTTGGCTCGAAACATCAAATATCATCGCAAGCAAACCACGCAGCTTTATTCGAAAATGCGTTTTGTGTCAGCACAATTTATTCCATATCTCGAAGAAGGAATTTGGTTGCAGAATGCCGCTCATTCCAATAAGGCAGCACAGAAGTTGGCCGACGAAATGCGAAAGATTCGGGATATAGAAATTACGCAGTCGGTGGATGCGAATGCTGTCTTTTTTATTGCTCCCAAGTCACTTACCGATCGGCTGCTCGAACGCTATTTCTTTTATCCGTGGGATGAAGAACGAAACGAGATGCGGCTGGTATGTTCGTGGGATACATCGGCCGATGATATTCGGAATTTTATTGATTATCTCAGGTTAATAAATGAAAAGTGAAAAGTTGAAAGTTTTTATTTCTAACTTCTAACTTCTGATTTCCAAAAATTTAAATTAAAACACTATTATGTTCGACTTTTTAGACGTTTATACTTGGGCATTGCCTCTGATCATTTTTTTTGGGCGTATTTGTGACGTAACGCTCGGTACGATGCGTATCATTTTCGTTTCGAAAGGTGAAAAGTATAAAGCTCCCCTTATCGGATTTTTCGAAGTGTTCATTTGGATTGTCGTTATTTCACAAATTCTTTCGCGAGCAAATGATCTGGTAGCATATTTATCTTATGCCGCCGGTTATGCTACGGGTAATTATGTGGGGATTCTTTTGGAACAGCGTATTGCATACGGCATTGTCGTGTGCAGGGTTTATACACATAAAAATGGCAATGATTTAATACAACGGCTCAATGAACTGAATTTTGGAGCTACTTTGTTGCATGGAACGGGTTCTATTGACAAGGTGGATATTATTGAAACGGTGATCGATCGTAAGCATATGAAAAAAGTCGCAACAATTCTCACAGATTTCGATCCGAATATTTTTTATGTTGTTGAGGATGTGCGAACCAAACAAAACGGTATTTTCAACAAGCGTGAAAACATCCTGTCTCGTTGGAGATTGGGAAAATAATCTCCCAAAAAAGATTGTCATTTAGTTAGGTTGTTTACCGATCCTTCCCATGAACAACCCAAACAGTACACTATTGAAGTATCAAATCCATCAAGCGATTCGTCTTCGTGAATCGGATGGATTTGTTTATCTTCGGTTACAGTAACGATGAGTCGTTCGCCGGCGGCATTTAACAGATAAAAGCGTCGAATTTTGCATTGGGGGCAGAGGAGATTTTTCATTTTGTCTTTTTTTGTTTTGTTTCTCTCAAAAGCCATTTCGCTTGGCTTCTTGCCACAAATCTTCCATTTCGTCGAGCGGCATATCTTTAAGCGATTTACCTTGTTCACGAACTTTTTGTTCCATATAGTTGAAGCGATAAATGAATTTTTGGTTGGTGCGCTCAAGTGCATTGTCGGGATTTACCCCATATAAACGTGCTGCATTGATGATGCTGAAAAGTACATCGCCAAATTCACCTTCCATTTCGTCGGGATTCATGTGCTCGATTTCCGCTTCCAATTCGCCGATCTCTTCTTTCACTTTGTCCCACACGTCATGTCGTTTATTCCAATCAAATCCGGAATTCCTCGCCTTGTCCTGGATTCGCAGGGCTTTTATGAGCGATGGCAGCGAGGAAGGAACACCTTCGAGAACGGTTTTGTTACCTCCTTTCTCTTTCAATTTGATTTGTTCCCACGATTTCTCTACCGCATGGGCCGAATCGGCCTGTAGATCGCCAAAAACGTGCGGATGGCGAAAAATCAACTTGTCGCATAAAGTATTGCATACGTCGGCTATATCGAATGCCTCTTTTTCTTCGCCGATCTTCGAATAAAAAACCACGTGCAGCAACACATCTCCAAGCTCTTTTTTGATGTCTTCGTTATCGTTTTTGATGATAGCTTCGGCTAATTCGTACGTTTCTTCAATTGTATTGGCGCGAAGACTTTCATTTGTCTGTTCGCGATCCCACGGGCATTTCAGTCTTAGTTCGTCCATCACGTCGAGCAGTCGACCGAAAGCACCCATTTTTTCTTCTTTATTGTGCATTGTCTCCATATAAAAGAGACGCCGCATCTGAAGCGGCGTCTATGATGTTTTTTTGTCTATTTTTTGAAATTCTTCAATCCGTTTTCCAGAAATTCCACAAAATCGTTCACGCTATCATTAAAACCATATCCCGGTGATAGTGGTTTGCCTTCGTGGTTTAATATCACGTAGAAAGGCTGCGATTGCGTACCGAATTTATGTCGTTGCAGGTAGCTCCATTTGTCGCCAACGGTTTTCAGCTTGGTTTTGCGGCCATTTTCATCGACTTCCAGAGTGGACGGAAGTTTGTCTTTTTCGTCCACCATCAGTGTGATCAGGACGTATTGGTTGTCGATAATTTCCTTGACGTGGGGATCGGTGAGGACGGCGGCATCCATCTTGTGACAGTTCACGCATCCGTGACCGGCAAAATCGAGCAGCACCGGTTTTCCGGTTTGTGCTGCATAGGCCATGCCGGTTTCGTAATCGGTGAATTTTTGGGTGATCGAAGCATCATTCAGTTTGAAATCTTGCGTTTCCATTGGGGGCAGGATTGCACTGATCGGTTTGAGCGGAGCACCCCAAAGGCCGGGAATCATGTAGATGGCAAAGGCGAACGAGGCCATGGAGAGGAACATGCGGGTAAGTGAAACATGCTGTAATTCGTCGTCATGTGCCAATTTGATTTTTCCAAGCAAATACATTCCCAAAAAGACGGCGATCACGATCCAGATCGAAAGGAATATATCTCTATTGAGCAATCCCCAACCGTTCGAAAGATCGGCTACCGACAAAAATTTGAAAGACAAAGCCAGTACGATAAATCCCAGCACTACTTTCACCGAATTGAGCCAGCTTCCCGATTTTGGCAAGTTTTTGAGCCACGTCGGAAAAACGGCAAACAGCGCAAACGGAATGGAAAGAGCAAGTGCGAATCCGAACATCCCGATGGTGGGAGCCAGATAGTTGCCTTGCGTGGCCGCATCCACGAGAAGCCATCCGATAATAGGACCGGTGCACGAAAACGAAACCAGCGCGAGCGTAAAAGCCATGAAAAATATACTGATCATACCCGTCGTACTGTCCACTTTACTATCCATTTTGTTTGTCCACGAGGCCGGAAGCACCAATTCGAAAGCTCCCAGAAAAGATGCGGCAAACACGATGAGAAGTGCAAAGAAAATGAGATTGAACACGGCGCTGGTGGCGATGTTGTTGAGCGCACTTGCTCCAAAGATCGAGGTGATGATCAATCCAAGGGCAAGATAAATGATGATGATGGATATGCCGTAAACAATGGCATCTTGAGTTGCCTTGCGGCGACTTCGCTTGTTGCGGTTGAGGAAAAAGCTCACCGTGATGGGAATCATTGGCCAAACGCACGGAGTGAGTAAGGCAGCAAATCCCCAAATCAGTCCTTTGATGAAAATGCTCCAGAGCGATGCCGTGGAATTGTCGTTTTCCGAACCGAAGGTTTTTAATTCTTCTATTACCGGTTGCCAAAGCAAATCTTTGTCCACGCTCACATTCGTTGAAGATATAGAGGAAACGGAGTCGGCAGCAGGACTTTCTGTTTCGTTTATCGACGTGGTTTCGGAAGTGTTATCTTCAGATTCAGTCACGACTAAGCCTGATGGTAAATCACTTGATTTGAACGAAAACTCTACCGGCAGCGGTGGAGTACAGGTCTTGTCGTCGCATGCCTGAGCCCGTACATCTCCCGTTACGGCAAAAGCGGCTTTATCGGTAATTTTTAATTTTTGAACAAAACGCACTGTTCCATCGAATGTTCCGATCTTCATTTGAAAGACTTCGTCGTATGCCACATGCGGTGTTGCATCTTCGGCATGAAATTTACCGATCGGTTGGGCCCCGGCAATGTGATCGAAGCTGATGGACGTAGGCGTTGGTCCTCCATCGGGGATATTGGTGTCGTACAAATGCCATCCTTGCTGAATGGTTGCCGTAGCAACGAGGTTGACCTCTCCTTTACCGGCATTTTCTAATGAAAATTTCCACAAAATCGGATTTTGTGCAATACTCGAACTTGTTGCAATAAGCAAATAAAAAAATAGAAGCGGAATAAATCTGTTTCTTTTCATTATGTGGTTTTTACAATGAAATTTTGTGAGAGGCAAATTTACATAATAATTTTTACTGATCACACGGAGGAATAAAAATCTTTTCTTTTTCCCGACCGGACACCCTGTAGTTGGATATTGGAGATTTGATGATGAAAATAGATAATAGCCGTTCTCAGGTAGTGCTGCAGTGCAGAGACCTTTGTGTTTTCGTGTCTTCGTGTCGGAGAAAATAGCCACTAAGACTATAGGACACAAAGAAAACGCCAAAAAATTAAAGGAACTCCCATGTTGGACTTGAAATCCACAGTTTAAATGACTTCGGATGTTAAATCTCCATGACGACAGATGAGAGAATTCAAAAATTTTCTCGCAAAAAAATCAAGGCTATCTTTTTCAATTTAACTCGAGCAGTTTTTTGAAAGATTTATCAAAGAACAATCTGACAAGAAACATAGGAACGTGAATAACTCAAGGGAAAACCAAAAGGCATATTCGGTGTTATTTATGAAGATTATTTCGAATGTATGAAATAGGATGATTGATTCTCATGCGATCCATAGTTACGTGAAAAATGAATAAACAAAAACTACTCCTTTGGATTATCTGCGGTCTGTTTTCTGTGGATATAAAATCTCAGCAGAGTTTCGAAAACGGAGTCGATTCAACCATTCATCTCAATGAAGTGATGGTAAATGCCTATCAGATTAACACTCTGCAGCACCAAATTCCGGGAAGTATTTCCGTGCTTTCGGGCGAAGAAATTCAAAAAGCCGACGGCAATAATTTTGCCAATACGCTGCATTCCATGCCGGGGATATACATGCACAGCGGTACCTATGCCACGAGCCGCATCGTAATTCGTGGTGTGGGCAGCCGCACTCCCTATAATACCAATCGCATCAAATCTTATCTGAACGATATTCCCATTAGCTCTTCCGATGGTATTTCCTCGCCGGAAGATATCGACCTGACGGGTATCGGGCGGATAGAGGTGATAAAAGGTCCGGCTTCAGCACTCTATGGTTCCGGACTGGGAGGTAACATTCATCTTTTCACACCTGTTTCTACACACCAAGGCGTGGACGCGTTGTTGCAATTTGAGAGTTTCAATACGTTGAAAGTAGCAGCAGCAGGCAATTATCATCAGGAAAACTTCACGCTTTTCGGAAATTTAGCCCATCTGGAATCCGACGGATTCCGTGAAAATAATCAATATAAACGAAGTTCGCTTTTATCTTCCGGGATGTGGCGACAACCCAATTTTTCTTTAGAATATACACTGCTTTTGATGGATATATATGCCCAAATTCCGAGTTCCATCGGAAAAACACTCTACGAAACCAACCCCAAGGCAGCAGCGGAAAGCTGGAAGGCGGTGAACGGTTTCAAGGAGTATCAGCGGGCTATTGCCGGAGTAACATTGGCAAATCGTTTCGCGGAGCAGTGGAACAACCGATTAACCCTATTCGGAAGATGGACGGACAGCTATGAGTTACGTCCATTTAACAACCTTGACGATGGCACATCGGGAGGAGGCATTCGCAATAAGCTTACGTTTCATGCTTCGCATTGGGATGCCCTGCTTGGTGTTGAATGGATTACAGACTATTACCGATGGCAATTGGATCTGGATGGAGAACTGATCAACAAAAACAGCGAACGTCGAGATGATATCAATCTGTCAGGGATGATTTACTGGCGGCCTTCACCTTTGTGGAATATTTCGTTGGGTGGAGCGGTAAATAAAATTCATTACGAGCTGACAGACCAGTTCTCCGACAATGGTGATCAGAGCGGGAAGCGGAATTTTCCGTCTATTTTTTCTCCAAGGATGGGAATCAATTATGCACCCTCTTCTCGTTTTGCCCTCTACTTCTCCATTGGGAAGGGATTTTCCATGCCCTCTCCCGAGGAAACCCTCATGCCCGAAGGGGATATCAACGAAGCATTGAAACCGGAACAGGGGGTACAATATGAAACGGGAATACGATGGAATTTATTTGGGAATGCCACCCATCTGGAAGCATCCATCTATCTGATCGATCTGAATAATCTTCTCGTCACCAAACGATTAACTGAAGATATTTTTACGGGAATTAATGCCGGCAAGACCCGTCATGCGGGAGTGGAACTTCTGCTCAAACAACGTATCTTCCAACTTCCTTCTTTTCCCGGAAAGCTGCAACTGAATGCCAACTATACCTTTTCTCATAACCAGTTTATTGATTTTACGGACGACGGTCAAACCTACGATGGAAATATACTTCCGGGTATTCCTTCCCATATTGCTCAGGCCGATTTTCGATGGGAACCTGTTGCTCCCTTGAATTTGGATGCTCAATTTCAATATGTTGGTTCGCAATATATCGATGATGCTAACAGTCTCGAGAATGATGCCTATTTTCTAACCAATTTGAGAACGTCTTACCGCATAAAGACCAATCGAATGGGCGATTTTAAACTTTTCGCCGGTATCAATAATGTTGCCGACATACACTATTCGCCTATGCTCACGGTCAATGCTGTGGCTTTTGGCGATGCTGAACCGCGTTATTATTATCCGGGCATGCCCAGACATTATTTCGCCGGGATCAGTTGGCATTTTTAAACGACAAAAATGATCTTTAAAACGTTTTTCCGACAAACAAACAGCATTTACTGATTTTAGGATACATCTAATGACTGCTATTTTCTTCACCCCTTGAATGGCAAGGTTATAATTTTTTTCGCACGAAAAACCGTGTACACAATGATGCCCAAACGTTCCGAATCGGTGAGCATGAGTGTAATCACGTCCGATTAGTTTACTATGAATTGGTTGACGGCTTAAGATCATTTTTTTTTCACGCCCGAAAACCATTTCTTTTTGAAGCGGAAAGCCACGTTCACCAAACCGATCATCACGGGAACTTCAACCAAAGGGCCAATGACTGCTGCAAAGGCTTCGCCCGAATTGATGCCGAAAATGGCAATCGCTACGGCAATGGCAAGCTCGAAATTGTTGCTTGCGGCCGTAAAAGACAGGGTGGTAGATTGTTCGTAATTTGCGCCGGCTTTTTTGCTCATAAGAAACGATACTACGAACATGATTATGAAATAAAGAATAAGAGGAATGGCTATCCGGAGGACATCGAACGGAAGTTTAATGATGTATTCTCCCTTAAGGGAAAACATGACGATGATTGTGAAGAGCAGTGCGATCAGTGTCAAAGGACTGATTTTCGGAAGCACCTTTCGATTGTACCAACTTTCGCCTTTTGTTTTCAGAAAAACGAATCGGGTGAAAAAACCGGCGAGCATGGGAATACCTAAATATATAAGTACGGTTTTGGCAATTTCACCCATCGTTATGTTAGATACGGCGTCGTTGGTAGGCAATCCGAACCATCCCGGGAGAACGGCAATAAAGAAATAAGCATAAACCGAAAAAAACAAAATTTGAAACAAAGAATTGAGCGCAACCAAGCCTGCGGCATACTGTCGGTCGCCATGTGCCAAATCGTTCCATACGATGACCATCGCAATGCAACGAGCAATCCCGATGAGGATAAGTCCGTACATGTAATCGAGATGCAATCTCAGAAAAATTACCGCCAGAATAAACATGAGAACCGGACCTATGATCCAATTTTGAACAAGCGACAAAGTCAGAATCTTTGTATTTTTGAAGACTTCGCCCAATTTCTCGTATTTTACTTTCGCCAATGGGGGATACATCATCAAAATCAATCCGATCGCGATGGGAAGGTTGGTTGTCCCGACCGACATCGAGTTCCAGAATTGGGCGATTTCGGGATACAGCCATCCGGAAAAAACGCCTACCGCCATTGCAAGAAAAATCCACAACGTCAGATATCTGTCTGTAGTTTTAAGTTGGGTCTTCATAATCGTGGTTTTATTTCTTCGTCGTAAAATTTTTGAAAAGCCGTTTTAATCTCATCTCTTATACGCCGATATTCGCTGTCGATAAATTCGGGCGTTCCCACGACTTCGCTAGGGTCTTCAAAACCAATGTGCACACGGTGGTTTACTCTGCCGGTAAACATCGGACAGGTTTCTTTTGCTCCGCCGCACACGGTAATTACGTAGTCCCACGCTTCGTTGAGGAACAAATCAACGTTTTTGGACGTATGATGGCTGATGTCGATGCCTGCTTCTTTCATCACTTCTACGGCTTTGGGATTGAGTTTTCCCGTTGCATTCGTTCCTGCCGACCGAACGGTGATTCGATTGTCCAACGATTGCAGAAATCCTTCCGCCATTTGGCTTCGACAACTGTTTCCGGTACAAAGAATTAGAATTTTCATACAAATCTTTTTATATTGGTTAGCATGTATTGAACTCGAGATAATTATGTTGTTATACCATTGATTTATATGTTCGTTTGGTGTAAGGAAATATTATATTGTTTGTTTTTCGTTAAACAACGAACATATCAGGAAAATTTTTAGCAAGTCTTAATGATTTCTGTGGCAAAAAAATCATTAAATAATTGTCTCGCTTTTTCCCATTGTTTCTGATCGATACAATATTTCACTTTTGGCGTCTCAATTTCGCAGTGGATTAGTCCTGCATTTTTTAATTCTTTCAGATGTTGTGAAATCGTAGCCTTAGCATTTGGAAAAACTTCGTGAATATCGCCGAAGTAGCAGGATTCCTGTGCCAACAAAAATTCCATGATGGCCACACGAGTAGGATGCCCTAATGCTTTGGCAAAGAGAGCGAGCTGCTTTTGTCGTTCGATGGTTTTCTCTGTTTCTTTGATCATTCCGTAATTATTTATGTTCGCAAAATTACGAACAATATTTCTTCCAAACAAATTTTTTGGATTTTTATTCGGGCAGCATTCGTTTAAGTATGAAATACTCTTTCATGGAAACTAATGTCTTTGTGCCGATAGGGTAAAATTCAAAAAAAAGTTTTCAACAACCGATTTTTAAAGATTGTGGATAACAAATCCGGTCGAAATTCTTTTCTCTCGAAATATCGAATTACCTTTACAATCTTTTTAGCGAAAAACGATTTGACATGGAAAAACAAAAACGTCAACCCAAGGTAAAAATAGTGGAAAAAACGGTACTCGTGCCGGATATCGGAAAGTTGCCCCCGCAGGCAAAGGAACTCGAGGAAGCCGTGCTGGGTGGATTGATGCTCGAAAAAGATGCTTATTCCATTGTGAGTGATATTTTGACTCCGGAAAGTTTTTACGATCCCGTTCACCAGATGATTTACGCAGCCATTCAGGGTTTAGCCCTGCAGCAAAAACCAGTAGATGTACTGACTGTGGTGGAAGAACTCAAGCGACGAGGCGAATTGGAGTCAGCCGGAGGAACCGTTTTTATTGCCGAGCTGACCGAAAAGGTAGCTTCGGCCGCTCATATCGAATACCATGCCCGAATAATCGCTCAAAAATATCTGGCACGACAGCTCATATCTTTCTCGTCGGAAGTTGTTCAACAGGCTTTCGACGAAACAGTGGACGTGGATGATTTGATGCAGGAAACGGAAGGTCGTTTGTTTGAAATTTCGCAACGTAACGTAAAAAAGGATGTTATTCAAATAAATCCGATCATCAAGGAGGCTATGAATAACATTCAGGCAGCCGCCAATCGAAAAGACGGCATGAGTGGATTGCCGAGCGGTTTCAAAGAATTGGACCGAATTACATCGGGTTGGCAGAATTCTGATCTGATTATAATAGCAGCACGCCCGGCAATGGGTAAAACGGCATTCGTGTTGTCGATGGCCAAAAACATGGCCCTTAATTACCACACGCCGGTAGCCATTTTTTCGCTCGAAATGTCGAATGTTCAATTGGTAAACCGGCTGATCGTGAATGTGTGCCAAATCAGAGGTGAAAGTATCAAAAGTGGTCGACTGTCTGACGATGAATGGGAGCGTTTGGATAAAAATATCAAAGATCTATACGACGCGCCAATTTTTATAGACGATACACCCAGCCTGTCGGTTTTTGAACTTCGAACCAAAGCTCGCCGTTTGGTTCGCGAGCATGGAGTGAAGGCCCTCATCATCGATTATTTGCAATTGATGAACGCAAGCGGAATGTCTTTTGGCAGTCGCGAACAGGAGGTGAGCACCATTTCGCGTTCGCTCAAAGGCTTGGCAAAAGAGCTAAACATCCCGATCATTGCACTCTCGCAGTTGAATCGTGGCGTGGAAAACCGACAAGGAACCGAAGGAAAGCGACCTCAATTGGCAGACCTTCGCGAATCGGGGGCAATCGAACAGGATGCCGATATTGTTTGTTTTATTCACAGACCTGAATATTATAAAATTACAGAGGACGAATACGGAAATCCAACCAACGGTATTGCGGAAATTATTGTGGCAAAACATCGAAATGGACCTACCGACTTGGTGCGCATGAAATTCGATAATGAATATGCCAAATTTATGAACATTGACGATAATGTAGTTACTTCGACTTCCGGAAAAGGATATGTAGAATTTTCATCAAAGATGAACAAAAAAAATCATGCGACCATGCCGTCAAATGGTTCTTCCGATTTATTGGCAAATGACAAAGAACCATTGCCCTTCTGATTCAGAATGTCAACTATAATACATGTGTATATGAAATTCGTTTACAATTTTTACGCTTCGCTTTCAATAGCAGTCATTTTTATTTTTCTTGTCTCGTGCAATTCGATGGATAGCGATGCGAAAAAAGCAGCGCAGCTCACCAATCAATCCATCGAAGAGATGGCCACACTCAAGCTCGACAAAGCACAAATTTCCTACAGAAAAGCACAGGATATTATTCGAAAATATGAGGAAAAAGGGAAGGCGGATGAATTCATGCCCTTATACCGAAAGTATAGGGACGAAGGTAAGTACATTCATCAGTAACCGCTCTTTTCATGACGCTTATCTAACAGCTTAAAACAAAATAAACAAAGTATAATCCTGTTGGAAGAAGAAGCGTATTTGATTTTTTCGTAATTTTGCCTCATACAAACTATTAAACGCCAAAACGATTCATGCGCCATTCTCTCTTCATTTGCAAGTTAACGGCATTGATTCTGTTACTCTCAGTTTCGTCGCTTCGTGCCTCGTGTCAGGAGTCATCGTATGCCAAAATATATATCGAAGGTAAGCCCTATTATGTTTATACCGTCAGGGCAGGAGAGGGGTTATATTCCATCGCTCGAACTTTCTCGGTTTCGGTGGATGAACTCATCAAATCAAATCCCGGATGTGAAAGTGGTCTTAAAGCGGGACAAACGCTTAACGTACCTGCAAAAAGTCAACCCGATGCTTCGGTGGCGGCTCGTTCCAATATTCAAACGTTTTCTGAACGACAATCTTTTGCCGACGATAATCGAAAAACATCTTTCCAACATATAGTGGCACGTGGTGAAACTGTGTACTCGATTGCGAATATCTACGATACTACCGTTGAAGAAATCTATCGACTCAATGCTTCAGCACAGAATGGAATATATGTAGGAGATACGCTCACGATTCCTCAAAGGCAAACACAGAGTGAAAACGATAGGGAGAATTTTCGTTTTCATACGATTCTTCCCAAAGAAACACTTTACTCCGTATCACGATATTACAATATGCACCCCGAAGATGTCATCGCCGTGAACCCTGGCTTGTCGGCCGACACTTTTCAGGCAGGGAAAACGATTCGTATTCCGACGGCTTTGTCAACCACATCGCGGTCGGCAGCCAGTCTTGAAGCGGTGAAAAATATCGTCCACAGGGTTGAGAAAGGGGAAACCCTTTACAGCATAGCCCGGAAATATAACATATTGCAGGACGATATCCTCAAAGCCAATCCCGGTCTTTCAACAAATCTGAAAAGAAATCAGGAAATTAACATTCCTGTTCGCACGAATGCTACCGAAGTTGAAGATCCGAAAGTTGCAGAAGCTCGAGCCAATCAACTGCTTCGGTCAAACCGGCCTTCGGAGAAATTGCAAGTAATACGTGTGGGCCTATTGCTTCCTTTTCTTGATAAGACCAATAACGGCCATGTGCGTTTGCAAGAATATTATGAAGGTTTTTTGCTCGCCATACTCAAGCTGAAAGATCAGGGCGCGAATATAGAACTCTATGCATTCGATATTGGCAGTGGAAGGGATACACGAAAACTAAATAGTTTGCTCGGAACAATGGAAATGCAGGCACTCGACCTGATTGTTGGAGGTATCAGCGATGCACAAATTAAAACCATTTCGAGTTTTGCTTCAAAAAACAACATAAAATACGTTGTTCCTTTTTCGCAAAGCAATCGCGAAGTATTGAACAATCCGATGCTTTTCCAGGTCAATCCGCCATTATCGAATACGTATTCGCGCGCATCTGAAGTATTTGTGGAAATGTTTCGAGATCAAAATATCATTTTGGTAAACATACCCTCAAAATCAGACAAAACCGATTTCGTAAACACGCTTCAAAATGATCTGAAGAAAGCAAAAGTTTCTTTCCGGACACTTACGCTGGATACATCGTTCGAAGATAATTTGCCGAATGTAATGGTTCAAACCAAAGAAAATATTATTGTGCCCACTTCCGGAGATATGGCATCACTACGTATGTTACTCGACATCGTGAAAAGATTACCACAAGAAAATGGTAAATACACTATCCGATTATTCGGATATCCTGAATGGCAGACGTATGATTCGAAATTCAAAACAGATTACCATCAATTTGGAACCTATTTTTTCACTCCGTTTTTCGTGGACGAAGACGACTTGGAAACTAATGAATTTTTGGCAAACTTCCGCAAATGGTATAAGCGCGATCCAATCAACCTTTATCCCCGTTATGGTTTATGGGGATATGACACAGGTCTTTACTTCATCAGTGCACTGCATCAATACGGGAAAAATTTCGAACCCAATATCAATCGAGTCAGGGCAAGCACTATTCAGTATGCATTTCAGTTCGAGCGCGTATCCAACTGGGGCGGATTCGTCAACAACAGTTTATTTCTTGTTTATTACGGGCCCGATCAGCGCGTGATAAAAATCAATAAGAGTCGATGAAACGAATATTTGTTTTTTTCACAATCTTTTTCGTGGTTGTTCTGTGGGCGGATGCGCAGAAAAACACCTTTAAACCGGAATTGTATATTGGTGCCGGTGGCGGATATATGTTTGCAAAAGTAGATTTTCAGCCTAAAGTGTCGCAAGTCATGAAAAATGGAGTTTCGGGTGGCATATCGGCTAAATATATATCGGAAAAGTATTTGGGATTACTCGTCGAAGTTAATTTTGCTCAGCGTGGATGGAAAGAGAGTTTTGATGCCAATTCCGACTATGCTTATACACGTACGCTTAATTATCTGGAAATTCCGCTTATGACGCATGTCTATGCAGGCAACAAAGTGCGGTTTATCTTCAATATTGGTCCTCAAATCGGCATTTTGCTTGGCAGCAGCTCGGATATGAGTCAGGCTTTGAAAGAATATGTGGATGCACAAACGGCTTCAGCCGAAGAAGGGGAGCCGATTCCCGAGCAAAGATATGACGAAGCAAATAAAAAATTCGATTACGGAATCATCGCCGGAACTGGACTCCAATTTAAAACGGGAATTGGTGATTTCGATCTTGAAGGCCGATATTATTTCGGATTGGGTGATGTTTTCAACAACACCGTAAGCGATTACTACTCTCGCTCTGCTCATCGTGTGATTGAAGCCAAACTTACCTATTCTATTAAAATATTTTAAATAACGATTTTTTTGATGTCGGATCAAAAAAAATAGTGTACTTTTGAACAAAAATATATGAATACATGTTCATGTATTGATATTTATTGAAAATGGAGCAGGAAGAGACACGACAACAATTCGAAGAAGCTGCTTATCTCTTGAAAGCGGTTGCAAACGAAACACGTTTGGGAATAATTATGCAGCTTTCGAAGAAAGAAGAAAAGTCGGTAACCGAATTGATGGAAGATATGCAGTGTGAACAGTCGCTGTTATCACATCATCTTACCGACATGCGGGCAAAAGGAATTTTGAATTGCCGCAAAAGTGGTAAAAATTGTTTTTATTCCATTCGCAACAAACAAGTGCTGCAACTTCTTCATTGTCTCTTTCAGCAAAACTAAAAATATCGAAAAATGACAATGCTCAAAAAATATCGTTTGACCGTTATCGGTTTTCTTGTCGGGGCTGTCGGTGGCTACCTTTATTATTATTTCGTCGGATGCTCGACGGGCACATGTCCCATTACCTCCAACCCTTGGCGTATGACACTTTACGGATCGTTATTGGGAATGTTGCTGTTCGACATGTTCAGAAAAGAACCTCAAAAATCCAAAGATGATATCAATTCGAATAAATAACTCACTCAAAAAATCTCATAAAAATGAAAATTAACCTTCTTGTTTTGACAATCTCGGCAGTTTTGTCGATTACTGCATGCAGTAGCAAAGATCAGAAGCAAACCTCTCAACAAAAGACCGAGAGTTTGGAAACTGAAAACAACATTCAAAAATCAGATAAAAAAATGGCAAAACCAATTCATTTAACAAAAGCAGAATTTTTACAAAAGGTGGCCAATTACGAGGCCAATCCCGACAAATGGGTTTATCTGGGAGACAAACCCTGTATCATCGATTTTTATGCCGACTGGTGCGGTCCATGCAAAATGGTAGCTCCAATTCTCGAAGAACTGGCACAAGAATACGATGGTCAAATCTATATTTATAAAGTAGATACCGAAGCAGAAATGGAACTTGCTTCCGATTTTGGAATTCGCAGTATCCCGACCCTTTTGTTTTGCCCGATGGGTGAAGCTCCTCAAATGGCACAGGGTGCGCTTCCCAAAGATGCATTTAAACAAGCGATCAACGAAGTTTTACTCAAAAAATCCTAAATGGATATGAACGAATTTTTTTTCGAAAGCAAGAGTCGATTCGATTTTGAAGAGACTGTCTCGAAACTTTCCGAAATAATCGTTTCGGGTGGATGGAAAGTTATTTACACGCATGATCTGGAGGAAACAATGAGGAAAAACGGATTTGAAGTTTTACCTGTCAAGGTAATCGAATTGTGCAAACCCGATTATGCCTACAGAATTCTTTCGGATGACGAACAACGAATTTACTCAAACATGATGCCTTGCCGTATTTCGATCTATCGCAAGGCCGACGGATTTACATATATTTCGAGACTGAATACTGCAATGCTTGCTTCGCAAATAGGAGGTGTAGTAGAGGAGGTGATGACCCATTCCTTCGGCGATGCCGAAACATTTGTAAAAGCAATCTCCGAATAGAATCGACTACCGTTTTTGTTCTTCGTATATAAAATGAAACGGTCAGATTCCTAACGAATCTGGCCGTTTTCGTGTTTTATGGAGATTGTGATAATGAGTTCTTCGCTTTATTTGAAAAGCGCATCTACGTCCGATACTTGTTTAATAGGGATCATCATGAACCCGTAGTCGATATTGGTGTTTGCGGGAACAATCCGATAGGGCTCTTCAGGCCAAGCACCCCAACTGTTGTTGCCACCTACACCTTGCATACGATAATCGATAAAAACATCTACCTTGTCCGATGCTTTGTAAGCATTCACGTGCTTTCTCTCGGGTGCTAATCCCACAGGAGCATCGTTGAGCAAATCATCCCCGTTGCTAAGGGTTTCGAGCAGATAGTTCGAAACATTAAATTCGAAAGTTTGGTCGGCAGCAAAAACGAAGCCTTTTCCCGATTTATTGGTTATTGCCAACCAATGAGCGTCGGTGTGATGAGCATTTTCTTGCGTGAGAACATATTTATCCACCATATCTATTATCGGAGAGCGATATCGATCGACGAAGGATGCTGTTTTTCTGTCGCAATAGTTTCCGAGAGGCCCTCTCCCATAATATTCAGCATTTACGAAAGTGCCCGGCATCTGCATACGCATGCCTACACGGAAAATCAGAGGCAGCGTATTGTTGCGGGTAGCATCGAAATGGTTGTCTATTTTTACTTTTCCATCCTGAAATATGGTATATTTAACTTCCCATACAGCATTTGTTTCGGGATAGTTGTATTGACAGCTGATCACGGTTTGTTCTCCTTTTTCGATTTTCAGGTTTTCGGCTTTCAAGTCCTGATAGCTGCAATTTTCCCAAGCTTTCAATTTTTGAGGCAAACGTGCTCCGTAATCGTTATCGATGGGAGCGCGCCAGAAGAAAGGCCTAAAACCGAATCCATCACTGATGTATTCCGTTCCGTCGAATTTGTAGGAAACCATGGTGCCTGAAGCTTTATCGAAAACTGTTTCGAACCGATTACCGCTAACAATAATTTTATTATCGTCTTGCGTCAGTTTTGCAGGTTGGGTATTTTTCAGTTTCAGTGCAGGATAATCGTGAATGATGAATTGGTCGCGAGCTACAACCCAACCTGAAGGAATCAGCCGAGTGTCCGATTTTTGCTTTGCATAAAACTGAATTGTCGTCTGCATGCCGTCTTTTATGTATTTCGATATCCCCGGTATTGCCACCGTAACCTGTTGTTGAGGTTGGGCATTTACCGCCAATTTGCCCGAAGCGAGGACTTTTCCATTCGATTTTACTTCATATTCGAAGTTATATTGACTGAGGTCGATAAAGAAATTTTCGTTGTAAATGTCGATCGTGCCTTTTTGAGCATCGAAATTTTTAAACCAGATATTCTGATAAACTTTTCTCATTTCTTCGGCATGAGCTTTGGGACTTCGGTCGGGCAATACAACTCCGTTGCAATTGAAATCGCCGGACGAGGGCGTTCCCTTCGGTCCATAATCACCACCAAATGCCCAATAATCATTGCCATCGGCATCTTTTTCGGCCAATCCCTGATCAACCCAGTCCCAGATACATCCGCCTTGTAAAATCGGATATTTTCGGATCAGATTCCAATATTCGGTGAAATTGCCCAGACTGTTGCCCATTGCATGCGCATATTCGCATTGAATGAGAGGTCTGTCCGAACGAGGATTGAGTGCATATCTTTCGATATCGGCCGGTGAAGCATACATGGGACAGAAAATATCGGTATTCCATTCCAGACCGGCACGTTCGTACTGTACGGGTCGTGAAGAGTCGTGAGCTTTGATCCAGCGATAAGTTTCGTAAAAATTGTATCCGTTTCCGGCTTCGTTGCCGAGCGACCAGGTGACGATACAGGCATGATTTTTGTCGCGTGCGACCATGCTCTTTGTCCTGTAGAGGTGGGCTTCGAGAAACAGTGGGTTGTTGCCGAGCGTTCCTCCTTGACGAAGGTCGTAACCCATGCCGTGACTTTCGATATTGGCTTCGTCAATGACGTAAATTCCGTATTCGTCGGCCAAGCGATAGAATAATTCCGATTGTGGATAGTGAGAGGTGCGAACCGTATTCACATTGTATTTGCGGAAAAGCTCGAAATCTTTTCGCATCAATTCCTCTGTAACGTAGTGGCCGGTATGTTCGTTGTGCTCGTGTAAGTTTACACCTTTGACCAGGACGGGTTTTCCGTTGATGAGAAATTGTTTGTCTCTGATTTCGGCAGTGCGGAAGCCGACCTTTATGGCGGTAGCTTCGATCACATTGGAATTGCCGTCCTTCACTTCGATGACAAGCGAGTAGAGATTGGGTTCTTCGGCTGACCATTTTTTTACGTGAGGAATAGAGGCTGTGAATTGAGTTGTAGCTTTATCTCCCATCGAAACCGGTTTGCTCTCCGAAGAAATTATTTTCCCCATATTGTCTAAAAGCGAGTAAGCCACCGTAACATTTTGATTTCCGTCTTTTGAATTTTTAAGTTTGACTTGAAGTGAAAATTCACCGTTGGTGTAAGTCTTGTCGAGTGTTGCAAGAGACGAAAAATCGGCGATATGAATTTTGGGCCGTGCATATACATATACATCGCGCTCTATACCGCTCAATCGCCAGAAATCCTGACATTCCAGATAGGAAGCGTCGCTCCATCGATGAGTTTGTATGGCAAGTACGTTTCTGCCTGCTTTGGCTTTATCGGAGATATTGAAGCGAACGGGCAGCTTGCTGTCCTTGCTCATTCCCAGAAACTCGCCGTTGAGGTAGAAATAGGAAGCTCCTTTTATTCCGTCTAAAGAGAGGATGATATCCTTTCCTTGCCATGCCTGAGGAATCTCAAAAATTTTGCGATAGGTACCCGTAGGATTGAATTCGCGCGGAACAAGAGGAGGATTTGGTTTGTCCCAGTATGGGGGAAATCCGGGAGAAGTGAATTCGTAGCTGGTATTGACATAGATTGGGACTCCAAATCCCTGTACTTCCCAGTTGCCGGGAACGGCAATATTTTTCCAGCTCGAATCATCAAAATTCAGTTCGTAGAAATCCTCTTTAGGACGGGTATCAAAATCATCGGTGTAGGTGAATTTCCAAGTACCGTTTAACATAATATACTCGCTCCCCTTGGAAGTAGTATTCGCATTGAGTGCTTCATCGGCATTGCGATACGAGAAGAAACTGGCTCTGGCCTTTTCTTTGTTTATCTCCAGGAGTTTGGGATTGGTGATTTCCCGGTAACGATTTTCTTGTTTCTGCGCGTGAGCGAATGTTGTTCCGATGCACGCGATCAACGTAATGAGAAACATTTTTTTCATGTGCACTATTTTAAATTGGTTTTTGAAATATCGCAAAGTTAAGCGAAAAAAACTTGAATGAGTGTAAAAAAGGAATTTATTTTTTGTAGGAATGATGAAAAGTAAGTTCAATGGGAAAATTATCGGAGCAAGCGGCTTTTTCGACTTATTTCATTCTGTTCAACTCTGTTGCCTTTTTGTAAAGAATTTTTCGGGATTAGAATTGCGTTGGCTGTTTTCTGTTTTTTGGTTGACGTATATTTATCGGTATTCTCATCTAAAATTTGTATTTTTGTATGCCAAATCACAGTCGCAAAAAATATGCAACATTCCGTAAGCGATTTCGAAATCATGTCGCCCGTTGGTTCTTACGAGTCGTTGATGGCAGCCATTCAGGGCGGTGCCGATTCCATCTACTTTGGAATCGAAGGGCTGAACATGCGCGCCAAGTCGTCCAACAACTTCACGATCGACGATTTACACCAAATAGCACAAATCTGTCGTGAACATCATATCAAAAGCTATCTCACCGTCAATACGATTATTTACAACAACGACATGCAGCTCATGCAGCGCATCATCGATGCGGCAAAGGAAGCTCGGCTTTCGGCCATTATCGCTGCCGACGTAGCTGCACTGATATATGCCCGAAGTATTGGCGTTGAAGTGCATCTATCCACGCAACTGAATATTACGAACACCGAATCGCTGAAATTTTATGCTCAGTTTGCCGATGTAGTGGTGCTTGCTCGCGAACTTAACCTCGACCAAGTGGCTGCCATCCATCGCGATATAGATGAACAGCAAATCAAAGGCCCTTCGGGAGAACTTATCCGTATCGAAATGTTTGCCCACGGTGCTTTGTGCATGGCCGTTTCGGGAAAATGCTACCTGAGTTTGCACGAAAAAAACTTATCCGCCAATCGGGGTGCATGCAACCAGATCTGCCGGCGAGGTTATACGGTGAAAGACCGAGACAGCGAAATAGAATTGGATATCGACAACGAATACATCATGTCGCCCAAGGACTTGAAAACCATTCATTTCATGAATAAAATGATGGATGCCGGTGTGCGCGTTTTTAAGATCGAAGGTCGAGCACGAGGACCGGAATATGTGCGCATCGTAACCGAATGCTACAAGGAAGCCGTACAGGCTTATTGCGAAGGAAACTATACCGACGAGAAAATCGAAAATTGGGACGAACGCCTCGCTACGGTCTTCAATCGCGGATTTTGGGACGGATATTATTTGGGACAACGTCTGGGTGAGTGGACGCATCGGTATGGTTCGGGAGCTACCAAACGCAAAGTATATGTGGGAAAGGCAATCAAATATTTCGGAAATTTGGGCGTGGCCGAATTTTTGGTCGAAACACAATCATTGAAACAGGGTGATGAGTTGCTGATTACCGGGCCGACGACCGGTGCGTTATTTTTGACAGCTGACGATATGCGCGTCGATTTGCAAACGGTTGATACGGTTTCGAAAGGTGAACACTTTTCCATCAAGACTCCCGAAAAAATTCGTCCCAACGACCAACTCTATAAAATGGTGGCGGCCGAGCGGCGTCGTACTGCTCACGAACGATAGCAAATCAAAATTATTTCTTTCCGATCATTCAGTCGCTATTTTTAGCTTATAATATCACAGAATTCTACTTGGACTTGGTATGGACTTAATACGGACTTAGTCCGAATTTGGTTTTACCATTTCAATTGCCCTATATAAACACTCGAAGAATTCATGTTGCCGTTGCTTGTAGATAAATAAGCCCAACAGTGGAGAGGATTTTCTTTGTTTGTTTCGGGCAACAATACGGTAACCATTTGGTCGGAGCGAGAACCGATATTTTCGTGAAAAAAACATGACCCTGTTGCTTCGTCAAAAAACACCAGCGAGATTTTATCGTCTGCATTCCCTTGCAATTGCCCTTCAGGTGCGATTTGCCATTTGACGATAACTTCGGATGTGCTTTTTCGGGTTTCAGTCGTAATCGTTCCCACCGGCTGCAAAATGCCATCCGCCAGTTGCACCTTCGAAAAATCGATGGCGAAATCGGGATATTCACCTTCGACGGCCGTTTTCAGTACCTTACTGCAAACTTTTGGGAAAGCCTGAGTGTCGAGATAGCCTCGTTTGATGACTTGCCGCAGTGGCGTCAGGCAGCGATTGACAAACCTGAACTTCATACGATTTGCCTGTTGTTTGAGCGTTTGTGGGTTGGCCGGAACGGTATATTCGCGCAGGAAGTTTTTCCCGTTGCGTTTTACCGCAACTACTTTGCCTAATCGTCCGGACATTTTGCCAAAGGTACTTGATTCGAATTCAGCCATTATTTTTTCAATTTTATCGATTGGTTACCTATAAGACAAAGATAGTGCCGATGAAAGCATTATCTTTATTTATTTAATTTCATTAACTTTTTGGAAAGTAATAGTTGCTTGATAGTTGCTATGGAGTTAACTTGGAGTTGACATGGAGTTGCCTCGGAGCTATGTCGGAGCTATAGCGTAGGAAAGATAGAGATAAGTGGGAGATGAGGGGGAAGATGAATGAGTAAAGAGGGGGGGGATTTGAACAAAAACACTTTGTGAGAAAAAATCCGTACTCCTCCAAACATTTTTTTAAATAAATTCCAAATCGATAAGGCATTTAACTCGGAATTGCTGCGTTGTGGGTTAATAATAGAATCGCCGTTGATCGCAACGGTTATAAAGACTTGCGTAGGATGTATATATCGAAAAGTGGAGTGGCGAACTTTTGGCTTTCGGTACTTACCGATTTACAATCTCAGGGGAGTAACACACATTTTGATAACCTGTGCGGACAATCTATCTGGTTTTCCGGATGCCATTCTGAGTGTTTTTCCCGAAATCACGGTAGAAAGCCGGATCATGCACAAGATACGCAAAGTGACTAAGAATAAGGGCTTTTAGAAAAACACGCCATCGACACAGTGCGATTGAGTCGAACATCAACGAACCGGAACATAGGGGATCAGACAGGTGTCCCGACAAGGGTTATGCTTACTTCAAACGATATGTGGGTTTGGGTATATGCGCTTACAATCTGCATCGTGTTGGAGCAGAGCTGATGCGACAAGCCGGGGAAGAACGACTTAAGCAGGCTGTTTAAAAGCTAAAACGTTCACAATCTGAAGTACGCCTTACCGCGAACAAAATCAAATCCGGTGACAGCTTTACGATACATTTTTTTTGAAAAATATCTGCCGTTTTGATGATTCCGGAGGAAAGTGGATCTGATGGGTTCACTGCAAAACCGGATTTTTTAAAAAAAAGGACGTTTTCTTGCTGACACGATTTATTGGAGTAAAAAATTACCGAATAATTTCATTTTGGCTATCTTTGTGCAATGATAGTCTCTAAAGATATTCAAAAGATTCTATATTTGATACGATATGAAAAAGTTAACTTTAGCCTCAGATTTCAAATCAACCGTTAACCTCACTTAAATTCTATTTCAAAACAGCTCATTAAGATGACACCACGCGAAAAATATTCATGGATCTATTGGCTTTCCGCTTTACTGGTATTTATGGGATTGCAATGGATATTCTTTCCCAATACTCAAGGAGCAAAGGAGCTGACTTACAGTCAATTTCTCGATTCCATTCGTGAAGGTAAAGTCCAAAGGATTGTTTTCCTCGATAAAAAAATAATCGGTTATCTTAATACTGAGGACAGCATTTCGAAGAATATTACAGAAGCACCCACCGCACCTTGGCGGATCCGTATTCCGAGTGTTGAACAGCAAGTGCGGAAACAATTTGTTGTCAACCGCATACCTCATATGAATGAAGAATATCTCTTAACGGAACTCAGGGAATGCGGCGTCGACTTTAAAGGTCATTTCGAAGATAAAACGTTGGAAAACTTTTTTCTGAACTGGATTCTGCCTTTCATTTTTCTCATAGCTGTCTGGGGATACATTTTCAGAAAGATGGGAGCCAAAAATCCCATGTTGGAAATCGGGAAAAACAAAGCCCGTATTATGGCCGAAAAGCCCGAAAATCCGATTACCTTTAAAGACGTAGCGGGAATAGATGAAGCGGTGGAAGAAGTAAAAGAACTGGTCGATTTTCTGAAGAATCCTTCAAAATACACCCGCTTAGGAGGTAAACTGCCGAAGGGGGTTTTACTTGTCGGTCCTCCGGGTACCGGAAAAACGTTGTTGGCAAAGGCCGTTGCAGGCGAAGCGGATGTTCCGTTTTTCAGCATAAGCGGTTCCGATTTTGTGGAAATGTTTGTAGGGGTGGGAGCGGCAAGAGTACGCGATCTTTTTACGGAAGCCAAGGCTCATGCTCCCTGCATCATTTTTATCGATGAAATCGATGCCATAGGCAAAAGCCGGGCTGCAGCCGTTTACGGAGGAGGATATGATGAACGGGAAAACACCCTGAATCAACTGCTTGTGGAGATGGATGGTTTCGATTCGAGCGTGGGTGTAATCATTATAGGAGCGACCAATCGCCCTGAGGTTCTCGATCCTGCTCTTTTAAGACCGGGTCGTTTCGATCGGCAGATCGTTGTTGATAAACCCGACATGAAAGGACGCGAAGCGATTTTTAAAGTACATACCGCCAATATTAAATTAGCATCCGACGTCGATCTGAAACGGTTAGCTGCACAAACTCCCGGTTTTGCGGGCGCAGAAATTGCCAACGTATGCAACGAAGCTGCTATTCTGGCCGTCAGGAAAAACAGAGATGCGGTTACCATGGGAGATTTTGAAGCAGCCATCGAAAGGGTAATTGCAGGATTGGAGAAAAAGAACAAATTGATTAACGAGAAAGAACGGAAAATAGTTGCTTATCATGAAAGTGGCCATGCCATAGTTGGCTACTTTACACCGGGAGCCGATGAAGTGCAAAAGGTTTCCATCGTTCCCAGAGGAATCGGAGCATTAGGCTATACCATGCAAATGCCTCTGGAAGATCGATATCTTATGACCGAAAGCGAACTGAGGGGCAAAATAAAAGGGTTGCTTGGAGGTCGTGCAAGTGAAGAAATCACCTTCGGAGAAATATCCACAGGAGCTTCCAACGATTTGGAACGAGCCACACAACTGGCACGAAGCATGATCGTGGTGTACGGGATGAGTAAAAAATTACCGAATATTTCCCTGGTAAGCAAGTCTGAGTCCGGTTTTTTGGGACATGCACCCGGCATCGAACGCCGATCGGAATACGTCGAAAAAATAATCGATGAGGAAACGACCGAACTAATCAATTCATGCTACGAAGAAGCAAAGAAACTGCTGAACGAGAAAAAACTTCTGTTAGAAAAAATGGCTACACTTCTTTTAGAGAAAGAAGTAATCAACTACGAGGAAATTAAACAAATCTTAGGGAATAACTATAAAACCGGGGAATAGTGTATAAATAATGGTCAAGATTCATAAGTATAATATACCCCATTCTTAGGACCATTTTGGGTATTTCTTAATTGAATTTTTATCGTAATTTTTTTACTCTACATAATGCCTATTTATTGCAAAGATAATCATATTCGACCTTTCGGAAGTTTTCAGCCTACTTTTTGACCTATAAGTTTAATTTTATCTTCGTGTAAGATTTACTTTGTTTTTTTATCAACGCTATGCTTCTTTAAATTTAAAACTGAATTGCCGAATTAAGGTAATTGATAAATATCAAATTAAAAGTGCCAATTTCTCTTCATTTCTTCATGCGTTTTTCCAGAAAGTTTTTCTTGAGTGCACTTTGATACAGCTTATCGAGCGATTTCTGCAGGTCTTTGCCTTCTTTGAAATCGGTGGAGAGTAACATGACTCCAATCGTTTCTTTGTCTATTTCTCTAAGTCTGAAGACTACGGTTTTGTTTTCGACACTTTTCTGATCCGACATTTTAACATGATAGTCTTCGTTGGGTTGAATGTCAAATTCAATATCGTCGAATCCCATTTCGAAAATGCGAAATTTTTTCATTTTGCCGTTTGGCAGGAAAAGTAATCGTCCGTCGTTTCGGGTAGTTGCACTCATGATGAGTTTTCCCGACTCAGTAAGCGATTCCACCAACACGCCGGATAGAGGATTGTTGTGATAATCTGCTACGGTGACAGATATGGTATCTTTTTTCGATTGAGGCAATCTTTCTACAGTGGTTTTTTCGCCATTGTATTCGTCGGTATCGACGATGATATAATTGTTTATTTGTCGGTATGTTCCATTTCCTGTTTGATTGGATAACCCCCCGACTTCTTCCATATCGAATAGTAGTCGGTTGCCTTCGAACTTTAACAGATCGCTTCCATTACGATAAGAGCCTTCCATGTTTTGAGCAAAAATAGTGAGTGTAGTTGAAAGCATTAAGTAGATCAGATATATCTTTTTCATCGACAGAGTATTATGGGTTTGTATTTGTCATTTTCCACAAATGTAGCACAAAATATTTTTTTCAACGAATTTTTGTTCCAATTTAACCAACAGATGCGAAGTATTTCTCGTCGGTTAATTTATTGCGCGATTAAAATAAATGAGAGCTGCCTCCGGCAGCTCTCGCAAAAAATAAAAATGGTTTTGTGTATGGATAAAAGGGCGTAATGATTACTCTTCTTTTTCTTGAGCCTCGTATTCTTTGAGCAATTTTTCTTGCACATCCGAAGGAACAAGTTCGTAGCTTGCAAACTTCATCGTGAATGATGCTCTACCTCCTGTCAGTGAGCTAAGTGTGGTAGAGTAGGAACTCATTTCTTTCAATGGAACTTTTGCTTTAAGTTTCTCAAATCCTTTTTCGCTTTCCATTCCCATGATTAGAGCCCTGCGACCCTGCAAATCGCTCATCACATCTCCCAAATATTCGGATGGCACGGAGACTGTAACATCATAAATGGGTTCAAGAATTTTGGGACCTGCATTTTTGAAGGCGATACTAAAAGCATTACGACCTGCCAGCATAAAGGATATTTCGTTGGAATCTACAGGGTGCATTTTACCATCGTACACGATAACGCGCACATCACGGGCATACGATCCGGTGAGGGGGCCTTGTTCCATGCGTCCCATGATGCCTTTGAGGATAGCAGGAAGAAATCGTGCATCGATAGCTCCGCCGACAATGCTGTTGACGAAAACCAGTTTTCCGCCCCAGTCGAGATCGATTTCCTGAACATCCCGGGCCTGAACTTTATATTCTTGTCCGTTGAATCTATATATATCGGGCATTGGCATTCCTTCGGAGTAGGGTTCGACAATAAGATGCACTTCGCCAAACTGACCTGCGCCTCCCGATTGTTTTTTGTGTCGATAGTCGGCACGTGCAGCTTTTGTGATGGTTTCGCGATAAGGAATTCTTGGCTCGATAAATTCGATCTCGATTTTGTCGTTGTTTTCGATACGCCATTTGAGCGTTTTGAGGTGAAATTCGCCCTGTCCCGAAACAATGGTTTGTTTGAGTTCTTTCGAATTTTCCACGATCCAGGTCGGATCTTCTTCGCGCATGCGCGTAAGGACTTCGCTTAGTTTTTCGGCATTTGCTTCGTTCACCGGCCGTATTGCGCGGCGATAGCGTGGTTCCGGATATTTTATAAAATCGAAAATATGATCGCCGCCTTTTGCATTAAGAGTGTTTCCAGTCCTAACGTCCTTAAGTTTCACCGCAGCGCCGATGTTGCCGGCCTGTAATTCTTCCGCTCTATTTCGAATTTGTCCTGCAACGGTTTGTATTTGAGCAAGTCGCTCCTTGGATCCCCGATTGGCGTTGGTGAGATCATCTCCCTCTTTCACAGTGCCGCTCATGACCTTAAAATAAGAAACTTCGCCAATGTGTGGTTCTACTGTAGTTTTAAAGAAAAATAAGCTGGTAGGTGCTGTGGGGTCGGGTTTCACTTCGTTGCCGGCGCTATCTACGGGTGCAGGCATCTGATCGGGCGAAGGTGCAACCATACTTAAGAAATTCATCAGGCGGTGTACTGCCATGTTTTTGGCCGACGAAGCACAAAAAACCGGGAAAATGCTCCTGCTTATGAGCCCTTTCTGAATTCCGTCGCGCATTTCCTCTTCGCTCAAGGTGCCCTGATCGAAATATTTTTCCATTAAGGTTTCGTCGTTTTCGGCAGCAGCTTCAAGCAATTGACGATACAACTCGTCGGCTTTTTCTTTTTCCTCCGATGGTATGTCGAGCACGGCGGGAGCAGTATCTCCGGGATTCCATTTATACATTTTTTGTTTTAATACATCTACTATGGCTGCGAAATGGCTTCCGCTTCCGATAGGATATTGAATAGGTATTACTTTGTTCCCATACATTTCCTTCAGGCTGTTGAGGGTGTTATCGTAGTCTGCTTTTTCGTTGTCCATTTGGTTAATAAGGAACACGAGAGGTTTGTGCAACGAATCGGTATAACGAAATTGGTTGATTGTACCAACCTCCACGCCATTACCTGCATGAATCACCATTAGAGCAGTATCTGTTACGTGCAATGCAGAAATAACTCCCCCCACGAAATCGTCCGATCCCGGGCAGTCGATGAAATTCATCATCTTATCTTTCCATTCGATACTGAATAGAGTGGAAAACACCGAATAACCGTACTCCTTTTCCACCGGGAAATAATCGCATACTGTATTGCCGGCCTCAACCGATCCTCTGCGTTTTATAACTCCACTCTCGAAGAGGATAGCCTCAGCGAGGGTGGTTTTACCTGATCCCGAACTGCCAATAATGGCAATGTTTTTAATGTCTTTTGTTTTATAAACTTTCATGATGAGAAGAATGATTTAATATTTCAAGAATTATGCAAAATTAAAACGACTTTGCTTTGTGATTTGCCGCAAAGTCGAACACGATTATATCGGCCGAAAGTTAGCAAAAACAGGCTTAATTGTAAAAATTGCATCGATGTTAAATAATTATGTTGTAGAACATATTGTTCGAAAATTTATCCACTCCTCAGCTAATAATATCGAATAGAGTGATGAGGGAAGTAATCGCATGATAGATTGAAACAGTATTTGTTGTTTGATGATGATAATGCTGTTGTCTCAAATATACTTTACCTTCAAAAACATTTCGAAATTTCGTTTGTTAAACTATGAATAAAAAAAAATAGGTGTTTTGTCTTAGAGCATAAACGTTTGAAAAATGATAAGTTTTTACAATCAATCCATCGAAGAAATACTCAAGAACTTTTCCGTTGCGCCGGAAGTTGGGCTTTCGGAAGAAGAAGTAGAAAAACGAAAAGAAAAATTTGGTCCGAATATATTGAAGGCTACCCAACAAAAATCGCTTTGGAACATTTTTTTGGAGCAGTTTAAGAGCAGTATGGTTGTTATCTTACTGGTTGCAGCCATTATTTCAGGTATTGTCGGAATGACCAATGGCGAGGGTCTTATCGATACATGGGTAATTCTTGCTATCCTGATCGTCAATGCGATTATCGGTGTGGTTGAGGAAAGAAAAGCTCAATCGTCGCTCGAAGCTTTGAGTAAAATGAGTGCGCCGCATACGAAGGTGCTGAGAAATGGTGAAGTGACCGAAATTCCATCGACTGAAGTTGTGCCGGGAGACATCGTGGTTTTGGATACGGGAGATATTGTTCCTGCAGACATGAGGCTGATTGAAGCAGTGAATTTGAAGATTCAAGAGTCGGCTCTCACGGGGGAATCCGTTGCGGTAGAGAAGGATACAATTACACTCGAAGGAGGAGATATTCCACTCGGTGATCGGAAGAATATGGCTTATTCGACAAGTATTGTAACCTACGGAAGAGGAAAAGGGGTTGTAGTGAGCACAGCAATGGAAACCGAAGTGGGAAAGATTGCTCAAATGCTGCAAAATGCAGGAGAAACCGAAACCCCAATGGCAAAACGATTGCAGCAGCTTGGCCGAATTTTGGGTTATGTTGCGATTGGAATCTGTGTGGTGATTTTTGCCGTAGGCGTTATTTATGGACACGACTGGCTCGAGATGTTCATGATGGCTGTCAGTTTAGCAGTTGCAGCCATTCCCGAAGGGTTACAAATTGTTTCCACCATTGTGCTTGCCATTGGTGTTCAACGCATGGTAAAACTCAATGCAATCGTTCGTACACTTCCTTCAGTAGAAACATTGGGGAGCGCAACCGTTATTTGCTCGGATAAAACGGGGACGCTGACACAAAACAAAATGACCGTAGTAGAAGGATGGGCTGGAGGCAATCGAATTGATTTCAGAAATCTCCACTCACCCGAAGATATTGACGATGATACACAAACATTGCTAATTTCTTCTCTTTTATGCACTGATGCCCATCTGAAGATGTTGCCTGACGGTACTCATCAAAATTCGGGTGATCCTACCGAAACCGCTATTGTGGATGTGGCGCTGCAACTGCAAATGAATAAAAACGAAAAAGAGAAGCAATTTCCTCGTGTGGGAGAAGTGCCTTTTGACTCTGGTCGCAAGCGCATGACAACGATTAACAAACTGAACGATCATACCCTTCGTGTGAATGTTAAAGGAGGAACTGACGAAGTTTTGGCGGTGTGTACGCGGATTCTTATTCAAGGTGAGGTACGTCCTATTTCGGAAGAAGATAAAGAAAATATTCGCGAAAAGAATATCGGCATGGCCAAATCGGCTCTGAGGGTATTGGGTGTGGCTTACAAAGATATTGATGCTCTTCCGGAAGAGGTTGATGTGGCCACAATAGAAAATGATTTGATCTTCGTCGGTTTGTTAGGAATGATTGATCCGGCTCGTCCCGAAGTAGTTGAAGCCGTGAAGAGGTGCAAAACGGCCGGCATACGCCCGGTGATGATCACAGGCGACCACAAGGTGACGGCTATGGCAATTGCGGAAGAAATCGGAATTTATTCGGCGGGCGATAAAGCTGTGACGGGAAATGATCTGGATGCGATGAGTGATGAAGAACTGACTCAAAACGTGTATAACCTTTCGGTATATGCAAGAGTTGCACCCGAACATAAGGTGCGAATAGTGAAAGCATGGCAGGCCAATGGTGAAATAGTGGCCATGACAGGCGATGGAGTAAACGATGCGCCTGCGTTGAAACAAGCCGATATCGGGGTTGCAATGGGAATTGTAGGGACAGAAGTAGCCAAAGATGCTTCAGATGTTGTCCTAACCGACGATAATTTTGCCACCATCGTGGGCGCCGTGGAAGAAGGACGTCGCATTTACGACAATATCCTGAAAGCAATACAGTATCTGCTTTCATCGAATGTCGGCGAAGTGCTGGCTATCTTTATTGCTTCGATTCTGAATTTGGGTAATCCGCTCACACCTATTCTTATTTTGTGGATCAATTTGGTTACCGACAGTCTTCCTGCTTTGGCGTTGAGCATGGATCCGGCCGAAAAAGATATTATGACACGACGTCCGCGAGATCCGAAAAAAGGATTTTTCACCAAAGGAATGTCGTGGCGAATTATTTATCAAGGAATAACTATCGGCATCATTACCCTTTTTGCCTACTTAATCGGATTTCGCGATGGAGGACAGCAATTGGGACAAACGATGGCATTTGCAGTTCTGGGCTTCGCTCAACTTTTTCATGTGCGCAATTTGCATTCAAACAAACGATCAACATTTACTTCCAATCCACTGCACAACCCGGTACTCATTGGAGCAAGTGCCATTGCGGTGGCTCTCATGTTTGCAATTCTATTGATTCCGGGAATGATGAAGATTTTCGGTATTGTTCCTATGGACGATATCCACTGGCTTTATATTTTCGGATTGTCTCTTGTCCCGATTGTGGTTGTCGAGATAGTGAAGCTGTTGGGTATCAATCATTCGAAGGATGAATATTGATATTTTGTGTTTTCAATTAATTTTCAATGCTTTGTCGGTTGAACCCGTTTAACTTTTTCAATATGAAGAAATTGAATATCTTATCAACGCTTCTCTTTCTTTTTGTAACGGTAGCAGCGTGTCAGAACAACGGGCTTTGGCAGAAAAGAATCGATAGTCGGCTGCAGGGGAAGGGTGCGCCTAACTCCGGGCCGGCTCCTGATTATAGTGATTTGTATTTTTGGGCGGCATCGCCCTACAAGCACGATCCTGCAGATAGTATCCCTGCTTTTCTGCTTAACGAAAAGAGAGAAGAGTTGGCCGATGTGTTTTTTATTCATCCTACCACCTATTTGGGCGAGACAGAAGGTCCCGGCCTCACCACTGCCGACAGGAAAGAATGGAGACGATTCGTGAAAAATTTGCCGGAATTATCATGGAATGCCGACTTAAGTGATGAAACCCTAAATTATCAGACCGATATCCGTCCCATACTTTTTCAGGCCTCAGTATTTAACGGCAGTTGCCGAATTTTTGCACCGCGTTATCGACAGGCAAACATCAAAGCCTTTTTTGTTCCGAATTCTGTCGAGGCACGCCAAGCATTTGACTTGGCCTATAGCGACATCAAAAAAGCTTTTGAATATTACCTCTCGCACGACAACAACAATCGGCCGATCATCATTGCTTCCCACAGTCAGGGCAGCATGCATGCCATACGGCTGCTACGAGAATTCTTTGATGGAAAACCATTGCAAAACAGGCTTGTATGTGCCTATATTATCGGACATCAGATTCCTCGCGATGCATTTAAAAATATTTCTCTTAGCAATTCTCCAACAGCTACCGGCGGTTTTGTTTCTTGGAGGACATTTCAAAAAGGAAAAATTCCAAAATCCATTGCGAAGGAAGAAGGAAACTCTCAATGTGTCAATCCTCTAACTTGGAAAATCGATTCAAAATGGGCTCCGGACAGTCTAAATCTGGGAGCATTGTTTGATTTTCAGAAAGTCACACTTCATTTTGCGGGAGCCGGCATCGAACCCAATTCAAAAATACTGTGGGTCACTATTCCCGAAAGCGCAGACAGTAGATTCAAAAAATTAAAAAACTTTCATGTGTTTGATTACAATTTGTTTTGGATGAATATGAGGGAAAATGTTAGAACGCGCATAAATGCTTATCTCATATTGCATTCACAACCGGAAGAACAGCCCAATTGATATCGGATTTTATATTTTTGGTTCGAAAACCGTCGGTTTTAGATTTTTTTGCTCATTCTCTTCCCGATATATTCATTGAAAAGAAGTCCTCCTACGATGAGAGCGAGGCCTGTATATGTTGTGGAATAAATGCTTTCGCCTAAAATCAAGTGTATTATAAAAAGCGACAGAAACGGAGAAAGATAGCACAGATGATTGATGAGGGCAGGATTGTCGGTTTTTTTCAATGCTATTCCGAAAAAAATGAAAGGGATAGTCATCTCAAAAAGTCCCGAATACACAGCGGCTAAAACACCCTGCAACGAAGAAATTTCGATTTTCATAAACGGCGCAATCATCAACAAATAGATAGTTCCGAAAAAGAAATTGAGAAATAAACTCATGATCTGATCGGTTTCGGCATTCATCCTGTTTATAAGCCAGTAGGTTGCCCACACAAAAGCACTCCCAATGCCTAACGTAAGACCGAGCACCGAAAGGCCGACTCCCGTTAATTGTCCCGGACCTACGGAAATTACCGCAACTCCGGCTAATGAAATTGCCATGCCGGCAAATTTGAAAGCGGGGATGCGTTGTCGTGCGAAAATGGCCAACATTACCGAAAGCACCACCGGCCACATATAATTGATGGGTTGTGCAATCTGAGCCGGAAGCAATTCGTATGATTTGAACAAAACCAGATAATACATTGTAGGGTTGAGCATTCCTGCAATGGCAAACATTCTCCATTGTCCTTTATTGACCGAGCGAAGCAAAAACCATCTCTTTCGAAAGGTGAGAATGATTGCGAATGCGATCAACGCCGTGAAAGAGGCAATCAGAAGCAATTCGTAATAAGTAAGGCTCGATAGAGCCAGTTTAAACGCCGATGCTACGGTGGCCCAACTCAGAACGGTTATGGAAACGTAAAGAATAGCCTTGTTATTGTCTTTCACGTGGGAAATTGAAATGTTTTATTTCGTAAAATTCCACGAAAGTAATAAAAATAAACATTCAGAAGGTGTTTTGATTTTCAATTTTCCTTACCCTTACTTCAAAAGCTCTTGCAGGATTTTCTACCAAAAGAAGGTTTATTTTTTCTTCCGAAAACCCTTGTTCACGCATCAGGGGAACAAGTTTTGCGAATAGCGTTGTAAAACCTCTGAAATCGCCCCCACCGGGTTTTGCGGGATCGAACCACCCTGCATCGTGCGAAAGCAGTATCCGATGAAAACAGCCACGTTCATCCAAATACCGGATGGAGGATAAAACTTCATCGATATTGTCCGTAGATATATTATCCAAACTGATCCATGCACCTTTCGAGGCTGCTTCAGCCAATTTCGACCTGTCCGTCTCGTTTTGTGCATGCACCCAGATAAATGCATCGGGCGATACGCCTATGCTTTCGAGAATTTCTATCTGCTGAAAAGCAGGGATGAACGGTCCCGTATGAGAAGCAATCACCAATCCGGTTTTCAGATGTGTCAGGCCGGCAGCTTTGATGAGCGTTTGATGAAACGATGAAAGCGAATCGCCATCGACTCCGATCTTTATAAAACCCGGTTTAATGCCACTTTCGTCAATGCCGTTCTGCCATTCGGCAACCCAAATATCGGACAATTCCTCTGCAGATTTTTTCTGAAGAGACGAGGGAACGAACTTATTATTTCCGGCTCCGTAATATCCCGTGTTCGTGATAATATTCAGCCCGCTTTTATCCGACAATGTTTTAAGAAGCAGCGGATCCCGTCCTAAAAATTCGGGCGTGCATTCCATAAAGGTCGTGCATCCCAAATCTTTAATTTCTTGCAGATAAGGAAGGGCTTTGGCGATGACTTCGCTGCGTTCATACCTGGAAAAGCTGAAGCTGTCGGCGCCGACGAAATCGACCAACACATGCTCGTGTGTGAGCGTTTTACCTATTTCGGCGGGAGAAATCGGGCCGTTGACTGTCATGATAATTCCGTTTTTCTTGCTTTCGCAACTTTGAAATAGCAGGAAAATTGCGGGAATGATAAAAATAAATCGATTCATGGATATGAATTTGTTGATGCATTCTGTATTTTCAGCCCTAAAAATAATGAAAAAGCTGCTTCTTTGGATGGCTTTATCGAAAAAATATGACCGAATTAACCTTAATCGCCAATTCTGCAAATCTTAATCCGGCAATTAATTTTGTACTTTTGTCGTTCGGAATGCAACATGCAGAGACCATTCAAAAGTCAATGACAGATACTTATCTCACCATCGATCAGCCGGGCGAAGCCATCGTAACCGAAAAGAAGAGCAAATTTTTGTCGTTTGCCCTGCACATGGAATCGGCAGATGAAGCAAAGCAAATGATCGAATCGGTTCGAAAAAAATATTTCGATGCGCGTCACGTCTGTTGGGCATATATGCTGGGCCGGGAGCGTACCGATTATCGTTCGAACGATGACGGAGAGCCATCCGGAACGGCAGGCCGACCCATTCTGGGTCAAATCAATTCGGCAGAATTAACGGATGTTCTGATTATTGTGGTTCGATATTTTGGCGGTACGCTTCTTGGAACTTCCGGACTCATCAAGGCATATCGTGAGGCAGCCGCTTCGGCTATAGCCAATGCACAGATTGTGCAGAAAACGGTGGACGACGTGTTGCACATCCGTTTCGGCTACGACTTGCTGAACGAGGTGATGCGCGTCCTCAAACAATTTGACGAAGTGCAGTGGGAACAGCAATTTGCCGAAGATTGCCGCATGCAATTGCGCATTCGCAGATCGCTTTCACAGAAGCTTTTGTCGGATCTGTCGGCCATTTATGGCGTGGAAGTGCAGAACGCGACAAATGAATAGCTTTGGAATCGAATATTTTACTTAATTATCGAAAAATTAGGTGCGAATAATCCAAAATTACTACTTTTGCACCCGAAAGCAGCATAAACTACTTGTAAAAAAGAAAAAAGGAATCGAATGGCAAAAAATTTGGTAATCGTAGAATCCCCCGCAAAAGCAAAGACTATCGAAAAATTTTTAGGAAAAGATTTTCACGTCATGTCGAGTTACGGACACATTCGCGATTTGAAGAAAAAAGATTTCAGCATTGACATCGAACATCAATTCACACCAATATACGAAATTCCCGCCGATAAAAAAAAGGTGGTTTCCGAACTGAAAGAAGCGGCCAAAAATGCCGACACTGTATGGCTCGCATCCGATGAAGACCGTGAAGGAGAAGCCATTTCGTGGCATTTGTATGAAGTGTTGGGATTGAAAAATAAGGATACGAAGCGCATTGTTTTCCACGAAATTACCAAACCGGCCATTCTTGCCGCAATCGAAAATCCACGTCAAATCGATCAGAATTTGGTGGATGCCCAACAAGCACGTCGTGTGCTCGACCGTATTGTAGGGTTCGAACTGTCGCCAGTGCTATGGCGCAAGATCAAACCGGCGCTGTCGGCAGGCAGGGTGCAATCGGTTGCCGTGAGGCTGATAGTGGAGCGAGAGCGTGAAATACAGAATTTCAAATCGGAGGCTACCTATCGCATTGTCGCCGTTTTCACCAAGGAAGAAAACGGACAAACCTACGAAATAAAAGCCGAATACAATAAACGCCTCAAAACAAAGGAAGAGGCGCTGGCGTTGCTCGAGAAATTGAAATCGTCAATCTTCACCGTTGGCGACATCGTTACCAAACCGGTCAAACGTTCGCCTGCACCACCTTTCACAACATCCACCCTGCAACAAGAAGCTTCGAGAAAACTCGGCTTTTCGGTTGCCCAAACCATGATGGTGGCACAACGACTTTACGAATCGGGGAAAATAACCTATATGCGTACCGATTCGGTCAATCTTTCGACATTGGCACTTAATTCGGCAAAATCCGAAATCAAAGAATTATATGGCGACCGTTATGTAAAAACGCGGCAGTTCACAACCAAGTCCAAAGGTGCACAAGAGGCGCACGAGGCCATTCGCCCAACCTATCTCAACCAACAGGATATCGAAGGAACGGCGCAGGAGAAACGTCTTTACGACCTTATCCGGAAACGTACGATTGCTTCACAAATGGCTGATGCCGAACTCGAAAAGACGACGGCCAACATCGATATTTCGAATGCCGACGGTAAATTTGTAGCAACCGGTGAAGTAGTGAAATTCGACGGTTTTCTGCGTGTTTATACCGAAGGCACCGACGACGAGGAGGCTGACAATGAGAGTGGCTTGCTTGCACCGATGAAAAAAGGGGAGGCACTTGCCATGAACGAAACCAATGCCACTGAGCGTTTCACACAGCATCCGCCACGATACACCGAAGCTGCGCTTGTACGCAAGATGGAAGAATTGGGAATAGGACGTCCATCCACCTATGCTCCTACCATTTCCACCATTCTCAATCGCGGATATGTGGAAAAAAGGAACGTGGAAGAAGAGCCTCGAACATATAATATATTGACACTCAAAAACGGGAAAATTCAGGATGTCGTTAAAAAGGAGAAAACGGCAATCGATAAGGGAAAACTTGTGCCGACAGATATCGGCATGGTAGTGAATGATTTTCTGGTGGAATATTTTCCCTCGATAGTTGATTACAATTTCACCGCTGATGTCGAAAAGGATTTCGATAAAATTGCCGAAGGCAAAGCAAAGTGGAACAAATCGATATCCGATTTTTATAAAGAATTTCATCCGATTGTAGAGGATACCTTGAATATGCGTTCCGAACACAAGGTGGGCGAACGCATTTTGGGCACAGATCCCAAATCGGGACGACAAGTGTCCGTCAAAATTGGTCGCTTCGGCCCCCTTGCACAAATCGGGACATCCGACGAAGAGGAAAAGCCGATTTTTGCTTCTCTGCAAAATGGTCACTCCATCGAGACCATCACGCTTGAAGAGGCCTTGAAGCTTTTCGAATTGCCCCGTCATTTAGGTGAATTTCGAGGGAAGGAAATGACGGTAGGTGTGGGACGTTTCGGCCCGTATGTGAAGCACGACGGCAAGTATGTGTCCCTTCCGAAGGAAATGGATCCGCTCAAAATCACTGGCGAAGAGGCGATTGCTCTTATCGAAGCTAAAGAACAGAAAGATCGCGAAAAAATTATCAAAACATTTCCCGAAGAACCCGAATTGCAGGTGCTGAACGGCCGCTACGGTCCCTATATTTCGTTCCAAAAAGAGAATTACAAGATTCCCAAGAAAATGAATCCGTCAGAATTGACACTCGATGATTGTCGTGCAATTATTGCCGAAACCGGCAACGATAAGGATAAAACGAAAGGAAAATCTGCCAAAAAACAAACCGGAACCAAGAAAACAACTCCGAAAAAAGTCGGCTAAATAAAGTCTTTCCTTCCGATATTTCATAATATGGCGATATAACTGCAAACTATGATTACAAACATACGTTGCACAACGATTCAAGATCTCGATCGGGTAATGCGGCTTTATGATATTGCGCGCAATTTCATGCGTTCGCAGGGTAATCATCAGCAGTGGGTCAACGGATATCCGAATGAAGCTTTTATTCGTGACGAAATAGCAGCAGGGCACAGTTTTGTTTGTGAAAACGAAAATGGACTTATTGTGGCGACGTTTTGCTTCATTATCGGTGAAGATCCTACTTATCGGAAAATATATGACGGCAAGTGGCTTAACGAAGCGCCCTATGGCACTGTTCATCGCATGGCTTCGGGCGGTGAAGAAAAAGGCGTTGCACGTTGTGTTTTTGACTGGTGTTTCAATCGGATTTCAAATGTAAGGATAGATACGCATCGCGACAATCATATTATGCAGCATATCCTGCAATCGTATGGATTCACTTATTGCGGCATTATTTATTTAGCCGACGGATCGGAACGATTGGCTTACCAGAAAGTGCAATCCTAAAATCGCATATCGACCATTGCATCAGTAAAGCACAAGTCCCGCAATTCCCGAAAAGACAATAAGCAAAATTGGATCGATTTTTTTGAGGGAAGCTATAAAAACTGCTGCGAAAATAATCCAGCTTTTATAATCGATGAAATTGTAGTTGTTAATCAGCATTAGCGCTGCAGCAGCAATCAATCCGATGACCCCCGGTTTCAAAACCGAGAGCGAAGCGCGCATCCATTCGTTGTTGCTCAGTCGGGCAAAAAAAGCACAGACGATGGTCATGATGATAATCGATGGAAGACTGACGGCCAATGTACCAATGGCCGACCCGATAATTCCCTGAAAATTCGAAAATCCGAGATTTGTAACACTCGCGTAACCGATATAGGTGGCCGAGTTGAAAGCAATAGGTCCCGGAGTGGTTTGCGAAATGGCTACGATATCCGTAAAATCGGCTACCGAAATCCAATGATGGACATCCACTATTTCGTGTTGGACCAAAGGCAACATGGCATAGCCTCCTCCAAAACCGAACAATCCGATTTTGAAAAATGAAATAAACAGGCTCAGATACAATTCAATCAGTTGCATATTATCGGAGAGTGCGTTTGATTCGAGCAAAATGCAGTAAGCCCAACGCGATACATGCCATTACGATATATATGGGCGATATATGTAAAAGCCAAACACAGATGGCTACCGCGGCCGGAATCCAGATGTTCTTTCGAGTTACGCCGGCCGATTTTCCGAGTCCAAGTAGCGGTGCGGCTATGAGAGCAACAACGGCAGGTCGAATGCCTTTGAAAATACGTTCGATGTAAAGATTTTCTTTAAATTGGGTAAAAACGATTGCAAGAAACAATATAACGATGAACGAAGGCAATATAATACCGGCAGCGGAAAACAAACTTCCTTTAAATCCGAGCCATTTATTTCCTACAAACAACGCCGTGTTTAGAGAGATTGGGCCCGGCATGGATTGAGCAATAGCCAACATGTCCATAAACTCATTGTCGTCAAGCCAAGTTTTCTTTGAAACCACCTCATTGCGAATGAGGGGTATCATGGCGTAGCCACCTCCAAATGTGAAGGCGCCAATTTTAAAAAAAACCACAAACAATTCCCAGTATCGTTTCATAAGTTTTTTTGCTTTAATAAATAATGGAAAAGCAGACGGTGAAAGAATCAATCTCTTCTCCATCTGCTTTTTATAGGGAGCCGCACTGGTGGAATAAGACGAAACTCCTTATTACAGGATTTGAGTGTCTCGCTATCTTTGTAATCCGCCGTTCCGATCAATCGGAATACCCGAAGGCGCGGCCCGCCATTGATAACGAAAACTTGTCTCGGTCTTTAGAATATTATTGATGAGTTTCCCAATCGACCAATGCGGCAATAACTCATTCAACGCTTTTGGTACTCCAAAGATAAAACTTTAAATCGGGAAAAACAAATTTTATCGGCATTTTTTCAAAATAAAAAACGACAGATTTCTTCGTCCTATTATTTGACACGAAGTTATGCCAACATTTCCAGGTTTTTAGCAATCTCTTCGTCACTTACTTCGTGATTGATCAAGTCGCCGGCCAAATACTGGTCGTAAGCACTCATATCGATCAACCCGTGTCCTGAGAGGTTGAAAAGGATTACTTTCTTCGAACCCTCTTCTTTGGCTTTCAATGCCTCGTTGATAGCAGCGGCAATCGCATGAGTGGATTCGGGAGCAGGGATGATTCCTTCGGTGCGGGCGAAAAGAATTCCGGCCTCGAATGTGTCGAGCTGTTCGATATCCACTGCTTCGATAAGATTATCGATGAGCAGTTGGCTTACGATGCTTCCGGCTCCATGATAACGCAATCCGCCGGCGTGGATGTTTGCCGGAGCGAAATTGTGCCCAAGCGTGAACATCGGAATAAGCGGCGTATAACCAATTTCGTCGCCAAAATCGTATTGAAAGCTTCCACGTGTGAGTTTTGGACAGGATGTTGGTTCGGCCGCAACAAAACGCGTGTTTTTTTCACCCTTCAGTTTATGGCGGAGAAATGGAAACGAGATTCCCGAGAAATTGGATCCACCGCCAAAACATCCGATGATTACGTCAGGATATTCGCCCGCCATTTCCATTTGCTTTTCGGCTTCCAATCCGATGATGGTTTGATGAAGCGATACGTGATTGAGCACGCTTCCCAGTGCATATTTGCAGTGTGGTGTCTGCATAGCCAGTTCGATGGCTTCGGAAATAGCAGTTCCCAAACTTCCCTGATAGGTAGGATTATCCGTTATGATTTTGCGACCGGCCTTGGTGGACATGCTCGGCGATGCTATCACTTGTGCACCCCAGGTTTGCATGAGTGAGCGGCGATAAGGCTTTTGCTCATAGCTGATTTTCACCATATAAACGGCAAGCTCCAAACCGAACATCTTGCAGGCAAGTGCAAGAGCCGTACCCCATTGTCCGGCGCCGGTTTCGGTGGTGAGATTGGTTGTGCCGTCCAATTTGTTATAATAAGCCTGAGGCAATGCCGAATTGAGTTTATGTGAACCTACCGGACTCACACTTTCGTTTTTGAAATAGATATGAGCCGGTGTATCGAGAGCTTTTTCCAATCCATAGGCGCGAACGAGTGGAGTAGGGCGATAAATCTTGTATTTGTCGCGCACCTCTTCGGGAATATCAATCCATGCATCGGTCGTATTCACTTCCTGACGCGAAAGTTCTTCGGCAAAAAGTGGAAACAAATCTTCGGCCTTGATTGGCTCCTTGGTTTGCGGATTTATCATGGGTTTCGGTTTGTTTTGCATTTCGGCTACAATGTTGTACCACTGCGTAGGAATTTCCGATTCGGGAAGAATGAATTTTTTAGTCTTTTCCATATTATTTTTTTGAGTATTACTGTTTTTACACGACTTGTTGTGTTACCCTAATTGTTCGGAAAAATAGGTGATTATAGTTTTTTATTTCACATAGAAATAGTCATCACGTAAATCTTCGAATAGTTTAAGATGAACTTTTGGTAAGAAAGTTTTTCATTTTTTCTTGCAAAAATAAAGCGATTTTTGGTATATCCAAAACAAGAGAGGCAAATATTTCTTTACGGATAAGACAAATGCGTCTCAAATTTTTCAGAACGAGTGATCTTCAGAAAAAATAATGATGCTCTTTTGTCGGGATTTTTTTAAAGCATATTCTTTCAGAAATGAAAACTTTATGCTAATTTTGCACACATAATCATAAATTGTGCATTTTTTGTGGCACCTACATCGAAAACAAAACGAAGTCTGATTGAGGTAGCTCGACAATTGTTCGCTAAAAATGGGGTCGAAAACACCACCATGAACGATATTGCCGAGGCATCCAAGCGTGGTCGTCGCACACTTTATACATACTTCAACAGTAAAAATGAGATTTATAAAGCTGTAGTAGAATCCGAATTCCAGGAGCTGTATAAAAAGCTGGATGAAGTAATAAAGCAAAAACTTCCGGCAGATGAAAAAATTATTTTGTTTGCTTTCACGCGATTGGGTGCCGTGAAGGAAGTAGTACGCAGAAATGGCAATTTGCGGGCAGGTTTTTTCCGCGACATTTGGCGTGTAGAAAATGTGCGTAAGGAATTTGATCTGAAAGATATTCAATATCTCGAAATTATTTTGAAGGACGGATGCGATGAAGGAATTTTCCGGGTAAACGATATTCCGCGAACGGCTGCATTGCTCCACTTTTCGTTTAAAGGATTGGAAGTGCCCGTTATTCGCGGTGTACTGAATCTCGATTACCGGAAAGAGGAAGACAAAGCCCTTATTTCGGATCTTATTTTTCGGGGACTTTACAAAAAATAATTCTATATTTTAAATTTATCAGAAAAAGAAAATGAAATTATTGGAAGGAAAAACAGCGTTGATTACCGGAGCAGCACGAGGAATCGGAAAAGCCATTGCTCTGAAATATGCTTCGGAGGGAGCGAATGTAGCATTTACCGATTTGGCAATCGACGACATTGCAAAAGCTACCGAAAGCGAGATAGCAGCCTTCGGTGTAAAGGTGAAGGGATATGCATCGAATGCGGCCAATTTTGCAGATACCGAAAAAGTGGTAGCCGAAGTATTGAATGATTTCGGCAGAATCGATATCCTGGTGAATAATGCAGGAATCACCCGCGACGGACTGATGATGCGTATGACCGAACAGCAATGGGATATGGTGATTAACGTGAATTTGAAATCGGCATTCAATTTCATTCATGCGATAACCCCTATCATGATGCGCCAAAAATCGGGCAGCATCATCAATATGAGTTCGGTCGTAGGCGTTTCGGGTAATGCAGGTCAGGCCAACTATTCAGCCTCGAAAGCCGGTATGATCGGATTGGCAAAATCTATTGCCAAAGAACTTGGTTCACGCGGTATCCGTGCCAACTGTATTGCTCCCGGATTTATCATCACCGACATGACCGGCCAGCTTTCGGAAGAAGTTCGCAACGAATGGGCAAAACAAATTCCGCTGAAACGTGGAGGTACACCCGAAGATGTGGCGAATGTTGCCCTTTTCCTTGCATCCGAGTTATCTTCGTATGTGAGTGGACAAGTTATTCACGTATGTGGCGGAATGAATATGTAATTCAATAATCTCGATAAATAATTCGTTCGCGTGAGGCACATCGATTATCTTTGTGCCTCATTTTATTTGTTATTTGCAAATTATGGATGTTCTCTACGAAGACAATCATCTGATTATCGTCAATAAAGCACCTTCTGAAATTGTGCAGGGCGACAAAACCGGCGATAAACCGCTTTCGGAATTGATTAAAGAATATCTGAAAGAAAAATACCACAAACCGGGTAATGTTTTTTGTGGCGTTACACACCGCCTCGATCGACCGACAAGCGGGGTGGTGGTTTTTGCCAAAACGAGCAAAGCCCTTTCGCGTCTGAATGAGATGTTTCGCAACGGCGAAGTGGATAAAACCTATTGGGCTATTGTCAAAAATCGGCCGCCCAAGGACGAAGACACATTGATTCATTACCTGATAAAAAACGAAAAAACCAACAAATCGACAGCCTATGATTCGGAAAAGCCGAATACCAAAAAAGCGATTCTTCATTACAAGTTGATAGCAGCTTCGCAAAAATATTTTCTGCTTGAAGTTGATCTCGAGACCGGCCGTCATCATCAAATTCGTTGCCAATTGGCAAAAATTGGTTGCTCCATCAAAGGCGATTTGAAATATGGAGCCGAACGTTCCAATCCCGATGGCAGCATCAGTCTGCATGCCCGCACCATCTCGTTCGTGCATCCTGTTTCGAAGCAGCAAATCCATGTCGTAGCACCTGTCCCCGACGATACGCTATGGAAAACACTGGAATCGTCGGTGGAAACAAATGTTTCGTCAATCAGACCGGAAAAAGCGAAGGGATGATTTATACCCGAATATTATTTTGTCTGTGGTTTTTTCGGGGAGCAATGTAAGAGGAGAGTGGGAGGATAGTTGGAGGAGAGTGGGAGTTGCCTCGGAGCTATAGCATAGGAAGGCTATGGATGGGAGGAATAGAAATGAGTTGTAAGATGAATTAAGTTTTGATTAGATCAAAATGCTCCCAATATTATTCGTAACTTGCCGAAATAAAAGTAGATATGATGTTTAGAATATCTAATCGAGATCAAATACGGTATTTTCCGATAAAATCTTTTGAAAAAAATTTTCAGGACGATGTGTTGAAAAAGTCCGGAAAGATTCGATAAATTTTTAGTAATTTCACCGATTAATCATAAAACTGATGAAAACCCTTCTCATTCTTCGACACGGGAAAGCCGAACCGCGAAATTTAGATGAAAGCGATTTCGACCGAAAACTTGCCAATAGCGGACGATTGCAAGCCGCAATGACAGGAAACGTAATTGCAGCTCGAGAAGGAACACCGGATCTGATTTACGCTTCGTCGGCTCCGCGTGCTTGGGAAACGGCAAGTATTGTTGCGGAAAAAATTTCTTATCCTCCCGAAAACATTCGAACAGATAGCGAATTATATATGGCTTCATCACTTTGGTTGCGCCATTTGTTGGGAAATATCGGTGATGAAATAAAAAGTTGCATACTTATCGGACATAATCCGGGATTGACGGAGTTAATCAATCATTTTGGCGTTCGCCTCGATCATTTGCCAACGGCTTCGGTTGCAGCATTTCAATTCAAGGTCGATTCGTGGAAAGAAATTGCGGCTGAAAATGCCCATTTTCTCTGGATGTATGTTCCCGAAAAATAACGTGTTTTCTTTTTTATATGAGTTTTACAAATCCCTTTAAATCAATGAAATCTTTCCAAAAACTACTGCTCTTATTTCTATTATCTGTAGCAAGCATAACTTTTGCACAAAACAATGTTTCGCGAAAAATCATGGAACTGGGTAGAACAGACAATCGCACGATGCAACATCTCGACATACTGACAAACCGCATTGGTGGCAGGCTAATCGGTTCGGACGCCTATACGAATGCAGAAAACTGGGTGGCAGGACTTTTGAAAAGTTGGGGATTGGAAGTAGAACTGGAAGAAGTGGGAGAGGTACCGGTGGGTTTTAATCGAGGGCCCTGGTTTGGCAGGATGTATGGCGATGAAAGCATGACGCTCAATTTCGTTACGCCGAGTTATACTTCCGGTACAAAAGGCCTGCAACGTGGGCCGGTGCTCATCGAACCAAAGTCGCGAAAAGAATTCGAACGAATGAAGGGAAAACTTAAGGGTGCTTGGGTGCTGATTGAAGGCAAAAGCAAAGGTTGGCCAATTGACTACAGCGCCGGTGGCGATTCGTTGAGGGCAGAAGTAATCAAACACAATGAGAACGCCAAAAACGATTCGGACAAAATTGCGGAGCCGGCGCTTTTTTACAAAGAAATGAAAGAAGCAGGCATTTTAGGTATTATTCAAGCTGCTCCGGTACCACTCACGGCACTTTACGACCGGAAAAATCTGTCGAAAATGTCATTCGACCATTTACCCGATTTACCCGACATTAAATTGGATGAAGAACAATACCAAAAAATTCGCGACAAAGTGGAACGACGCGAATTTGTGATGCTCGAATTCGATATCAGAAACCACTTCAAGCCGGGCCCGGTGAAATACCATAATGTGATCGGTTATATACGTGGTGTAAAACATCCCGACGAGTATGTGATGTCGGGTTGTCATCTCGATGCTTATGATGCCGGTAGCGGTGCAGTGGACTGCGGGACCGGCGTAGCGCCCAATCTCGAAATGGCACGCCTGATTATGGCGGCAGGTGGCAACAAACCCGACAGAACCATCATGTTCTGTTTTTGGGCAGGCGAGGAATTCGGACTTTGGGGATCGAAATTTTGGGTGGAACACCATAAGGATCGATTGCCTCGTATTTCGAACTACTTTAATCGGGATGGCGGTCCGCTTGCCGCATCCGGACTGGTTGTGCCGGAAAATTGGTACGAAGATGTCAAAAAATGTACCGAAGGTTTGGAAAATTATGATCCCCAAATCCCTTTTACGGTGGAAAAAGATTTACGCCCTGCTCGAGAAATCCCATTGAAGGAAGGTGGAAGCGACCATGCCTATTTTGCTATGAACGGAGTGCCGACCATAACTTTTAAAAATACCGATCCTCTCGGCACAAACTTCAGTTATTTTGAGATTTGGCATACCAATCGCGATCTTTACAATATGAGCATACCCCAATATATGGAATATACCTCTGTAACGCAGGCCGTAACACTCTATAACATAGCAAATCTGAAACGATTGTTGTCTCGTGATCAGATTTATATTCAGAAAAAGGAATAGATGAATAGGAGTGAACCGAGCTATGTTTTTTCTTCAGCCGGTTGATCAACCTTGTCTTCCCTAATTTTATTCGGTGGCATTCCCGTCATTTTGATGCAAAAATTCCACAAATGAGAAACGTTGGCAAATCCCAACAGAGCGGCAATTTTGGTTAACGAATAATTTGTGTTTTTCAAGTAATGGAGCACTTCATTTTCTTTCATCTCCATCATCCACTGTTTGGGGGACATATCGAAATTTTTTTGGAAATGACGGGTAAAGGTCTTGGTCGATCGATATCCACAGCGAACCGATAAATCATCTACTGTTTTCGAACTTCGATAGTTCTTCAGCACCAATTCTGCAAAACTCAATTCATCCGATTTATATTTCACAATGTACACTATCAATAAATCGCCCGATTTTTGACTTGAAATGACTTTTTGTTCGCCTTCGGCAAAACGTACAATGCATTTCGAAACATTCGTATAAACAACAGAAGAATCTGTTGAGTCATCCACCTTCATTAAGTTAAGAGTCATTCAACATATAACGATCTTTTGAAAACATGCAACGATTCTTCTACGCTAAAGCATTATTCCATTTGTAAAACAATATTGTCTCCCGTCGCAACTCTGCTGAGTGTTTGTCCCCAAGCTTCAATGGCATGAACAGAAAACCGGTATTCGTGGTTGCGGTAGATGTTGTAATCTGCCGGATCCTGGGGAGCATTCTGTATTGGCAGATAAAATTCTTTGATATTGCCATTTGTAATATGGTCAAATTTTGGATTTATCAGGGTGACATTTATGGTTCCTCTTGCTTCCCTATAGAACTGGGAACCATCCCAGACATGATAGACCTTGGTCGTGCTTCCCGGAACTGGTTGCCGGATAAATGCATTGGTGATCAATGAGTCAATATTAGTAGTTGATGGATAGGTCCAGAGGATTTCACCTTGATTGTCTTTTACCCAATTCACAGAATCTTCTGAGAAGTTAACGTTATCTGGATTTAACTCAGTCATGGAAGCGATGGATGCCTTCACATACAGTTTGGTCGCACTGGCAGGATCGGTTTTGTCAGACAGAATATGTTCAGGTACATAAAAAGAAACATCTTTTACTGCATCCAACTCCCAGAATGCACCGTTGATGACCGGGGTGATAACTGTATTGCTAAAGGTGATATCCCCAACATCGAACAATTCTCCTGCGCCTTCTGAAAAATAGGTTCTTAAATAATCCAGAAAATTGCCGTTGTTGATATTTGGGTTTTCATTGATATCAAATTGATAGGGTGTATTGGGGGGCACAAGCCCATATGAATTTACACCCGCATTGTTTGCAATCTTGTAAATGTTGCTTACACCATATTGCCTCCAGACCACATTTGCAGTAGCAGTGGCAGTGATGCTTCCGTTCCATGTCCTGTCGTAGTAACCGGTTTCACTGTTCTCCAACAGAAAATCAATCTCCTGGTAACTATCCGTGTAAACAGGAGGTACAGTTGATGATTGGGGCCTGTTTGGCGACCACAAGTAGTACATGGGAACATTTACCAGCCCCATTTTCAGAATGAAAATATAACTCGTGGCCACAGTATCGACCGTTTGTCCTTCATACATCGGATGATTCGATACACTCGCGATGGTAACCTTTGCCATTGTCCTATCCAGTTCAAAGCCGCTCTGTCCTTCCGAAGGCCCTCTCAGATCAGCCAAATAGGGATCGGCTGCGGTGCGACCCTCGGGAATATCACATTCGCCGAAGGTTGACATGACAAAAGGCGGTTCTTTTGGCGTCACCTCGTCACTTTCATATTCCACCATCAACGGAGTGTCATACGCCAAAGGCGTATTCACCAACGTGTTCATATCGGTCAAGGTTGACAACCGATTGAGTTCTCCTGCAAGTGATTTTCCGCTTACGGCCGACACATCTTCATTCAAAATTGCATAAACGATGCTCATGCCTGGTTTCGTTTCCACCACGATATCTGAAAAATCGACTACCCAACCGTTATCTGCCGTGGGCTGTTCATGATCCGAAATATCGAAAACCTTGTTGGTTACCACCCTGCCGGTTGCTTGAGAAAAAACGATAATCCGAAGGGTATTCAGCGTAATGGATTCCGGCTCTCCGTTTGCTGTAGGAAAAGTAATGGATGACGACCTCAACGCCAAATACGTTTCTCCGGCGGTTTCATTTTCGCAGTCAGGCCCTTCGTCATAGATACAACCCGTCAGCACCGATAAGAGAAGCATCCAGGGAAAAATCAATTTTTTCATGCCTTATATTGTTATTGCATTGTTACAGCACATTGTTTTCAACATCATCAATTTACTATAGATCAGTGTCCACCCCTGTCGGATAAGTGTGTATCTGCCAGTCGTTCACCCATACCCCCACTACTACGTAGGTACCCTCATCTTCTTTCACTTTGAAACGAATGACAAAATCGTGATCACAATTCAAATTTATCTCGGGATTCTGCATCAAAATCGTTCCCAAGAAATCTTCCTGATAAAAAACGGTTTCCCCGTTTTTTGTTTGCAAATAAAGCCAATCGTCAAATCCCGTTTCAAGCTTCAAAGTCGTGAAGTTGGCAGTAAGTAGATTGTTTTCGCAAATGATTCCTGAACAATAATAATTAAGATGTTCTCCTTCGATAATATTTCCTTTGACCGTATAATTGCCATTATGAATACTAAAATACACTGTATAATCTTCAGGATGGGCAAAACCTTCCACAATCACCTGAATACGGTTGGTGAGTTCCAGCATGTTGACGGCGGTATGTGCATAATACGAACCATATTCTTGGGGATCGGGCAACAACACCGATGGGCTCGTTCCCATATATAATTTTGTGCCTTCCAGGTTTTCAGCAATTTCCGCTGAACACTTCAATTGCAGCAGGGCTTCATCTTTGGTGGTTTTGCCGGGTTGCAACGGTTTCATCGTATAACGTTCATTGATCCCCGACCAGGCAACAAACGAATACAAACCGTGAGGTTCAATGGGAATATAGTATTGGTAATTTTTGGATAAGGTTACGTTTGTTTCTGCATACTCCGTAACAAATACATCATTTGCATCAAAGACGTATATGCGTAAATCCTTGATATCGACCGGATAAAGAGAATCTACATCACAAGGGGTTTTGGAATAAAATTTCACATATACACCTTGAGGACAATCACTCTTGTCTTCATAGATCAATGAGTCGCAACCTTCATACGTGATCATTCCCAATACAAACAACAGAATAGCGGCTATCTTGCTCTGTAAATTCATCTTTATGTTTTTTAAGTGAGTGAATATTTTTTGTTTCCCGAATAACAGGGAGGAAGGTTGTCCTTTCCTCCCCGTTCATCTTGTGGTTAATACATCGTACCCGGATCGGTCAATGCGTAATGATAGGTGTGGATGGTCCACGGCAATACTTTAACCGATACCGACAAATACGTATAATCGGTCTTCAACGGATCATACGGACTGATCGGGTTGTCGGGATTATCCGGATCATTCGGATCAGCCGGATTCAGCGGGTTGTTGGGCAATCCCATGCGCAGGAAAGCATCGATGTGGGCATGATAAACTTGGTTGCGTACCGTTGGAGATACCTTCGGATTCGGATCTTCAGGTGTCGATACCAAACTGTTGGGATTCAACCACAATATGTATTTCATTACCCCATCTGTAAATTCGGTAGCTTTCTGTCCCTGAGCTTCAGCAAGCTCTCTCGTGCTGTAAAACTTGCTATCGTTGGCACCCCAATAAACTGTGGTGGGTTCAGTAAAAGCGGGAGCTTCACCATCCACTAAGAGAGGTATAAATTTTGCCTGAATCTCGAAGTAAGTGGTATTCCCCTTCTTGTAGGAATTGCGGGCAACCGTTAAGTCTGTCTCCGTGACCACATGGTTTACCGGCAATACAAACTTACTCGTTTCTTCATTTTCAAGCGGAGTAGCTACATCTGTATCATCGTAAGTCCATTCCTGAACCGTTGTAAATGATGACAAACCGGTATAGTCAAAATCGGCATTTTTAGTTGCCCAATCTGTACCCGCAGGAATATAGGTGTAAACCGGGTCGGGAGTCGAGTAATCGGCTTTCTTCATGATGTAGAACTTCTTGTTGCTCTGTCCTACAGCATAGGTTACTTCGGTAACTGTAGCAATGTCGGTTTCCTCACCTGCCTGAATGGCTTTTACCGTCCATGCGTCTCCTTCATTCGGAACAACCGTAAGTATGGCGCGAGCTACCACACGTTCTACATTCACCAGAGCATGATTTGCTGTGCCTTGTTTTGCTTGAACTTCCGTCACTCCTGCAACAACATTGATTACATAACTATCCGCATCATTGGTCATCATGATTACTTCGGTGTTGTCCGCCGTATTATATGTAGCCACTTGGGAAGCGATTTTAGCTGCTTCACCGGCAAATGCCGCGGCAAAATTGGTTGCCGACGTAGCTTTCAGCGTATTCAATATTCCCGATTCGCCGTTAATGACCACATAAACACGCACATTGTCACCCGCCGTTGCTTTTAATGCCAAGTTGGGTTTCAACACACCGGTTGCATCGATTTCCTCAAAAGAACTCTTTGCAAACGAGTTGTAATCTACCACTCCTTTCGCCTCGTTTACCAAGAACACCGTCACCGTTTCCAGTTCGTCGCGTCCTACCCACGTACCATTTTCATTGTAATCGCCCGGAAGCGCACGCGTCACCTTTCCCGGAAATTTAATCGTTACGGAAGCATAGGAATCTGTTGCATGCTGACTCACATCCACAGGCACCTCGTCCGTTGTACAAGCCGCAAAGCCTAAAGCTACGGCACACACCCATAAGAATTTACTTAGTTTCATACTTTTAAAGAATTTAATGGATAAATAATTAAATAGACCTTTTTTGAGTCTTTGTTTTGTTACGTTTTTCTCTTCAATTCATTCCGTTGTCACTCACGAATTTTTGCAATTCTTCCGCATTTTGCCTTGCCTTCTCGTCTCCTTTGGAAATCGCCTTTTCGAAATATTCCTTCGCTTTTTCCAAATTGCCGGTGAGGGCATAGGCAACACCCAGGTTATTCCACGCTCTCGGATCTTCTTGAATTTTGTTCAATCTTTCCAAAGCAGCGGTAAAGTTTCCGTTTTCTATGTCTGCTGCCGCACTGTTGACGATCGTAACCGGATCGTTCGGATATAAGCGTACGGCAATATCGAATACCTCTTTAAACTCTTTACTGTCGGACGGATACGACTGTGCCACCAAGAACATTTCGTTCAGGCTCAATAGTTTGGGATTGGTTTTCAGATACCTTCGGGCTTCTTCCACAGAAAAATCTTTCACATTGAAGGCAATCGTATAATCCGTACGCCTGAGAGGCGGATAATATTGGTTCAATAAGATGCGATAGGTTGTCCCGTCGGAAAGTTTCATCAGTTCGGCATCGCGCGCATCGGGATTGGACACTTCATCGACAATGCGTATGATTTCCTGCCTGTCGGGAAGAGTTGAAGCTTCCACCGCTTTGCGCAATCCTTCCCAATCCTCTCCGCCGTCTTCCACTCTCAGTTGACTGCGATTGATCTTATGCTCCGATTTCAAATAATCGGCAAACGAATCAGCCCGGTTTCTCGACAATACACGGTTGTATTCAAAAGGCCCTTCGGGAGAAGCGTACCCCACTATCAAAAACTCGGTAACGGTCAAATCCGCATTGTGTTGGATTTCCTTTATGATTTGGTTAACCTTGTCGAGTTCAGCCGCATTGTTCTTGTAGTTGCGCAACAGTACATATTTATCGAACGGGTAATTGAACGATGCACTATACCTTTCGCTTCGGCTCTTGACAGGTTCCGGTTGGGGTACAATGTAGGTTAATCCGTATTTTGGAATATACTCTTCAATTGCCTTGGCCAACAAGGTTTTTTCTTCGCTGCCCAAGTCGCAGTCGGCACACCCTCTCATTTCGGTAACCATAATCAGCGACGCATCCTTCATCCACGCTTCGAAGGGAATTTGGGAACGATAATTCAAAATTTGCGTTTGTTTGTTCTCCCTTTTTACGATGGCCACCGGATTTAACTTTGCGTAATTCGGTTCCGCATTTAATCGGATCTGTCTGTTCACCACTTTATTTCGTATCGAGCCCGTTATTATAATAGGATAAAAACGGCTTATCCGGTTTTTATCCGTATTCGACTGCAATGTCGGGGTCACTATCAATACATCATTTGTCAGTAATTGGATACCGCTTATATCGATATTCATATCCAAAGAAACGAAGTCGCCTTGCTTTCTCACATTTTGGTCGCCAAATTCAAGCCGATCGATTACGCTTCGCTGAGCCATTGTAACCGACATTCCGATAAAAAGGCATAATGTTGTTAAAACAACCGATACCAATGATTTGGATAATCTATTCGTTTTCATTTCTTTGTATCTTTTATTTGATGATGTAAATAAGGGAAACCGCTCCTTTTGTAGGACCGAAATAATCTTTGTCTCCTTCGCCTATCTTGGCACTGCATTTTACGCAGGGATATTTCTCGTAATGAAATCGGGCATATCCGCCCCCCAGCGTGATTTCCAGATTCCAGCGATTGCCCAATATCCACTGGTAGCCGTAGCTGATTCCTGCACCATACGCATACCCTTGATAGCGTGCATCTTTTAGCTTTTCGAAATGCCAAAAAGGAATATCCCAGCCACCTACATTATATTGCCCTCCCAAACCGTGCAATCCGAAGAAATGTCCATTGAATTTCTCGCAGGTCCAGTAGCGCAGTTCGGGATAGACCAACCAATGTTTCAACTTTTTGTTTTCCGAAAAAGTGAAAGGGTTGAAACCGCCCGATAATTCCAACGTCATTTTGTTCCCCAATAAAAACTCTACCCCGATGTTGGGAGTAGTCGTTGCCCAATACGGCAAATTTGTTTTTATACCTACGCTCTGCGAAAAAGCGAAAGAAGAATAAAGGAGGAAACATGCAATGTTAATGGCAAATCTTTTCATGATTCTATCCGTTTTTGTCTCAAAAATAGATGTTGGCAGTCCGTGATGTTTGTCCTGAAAAAGCAATGATTTTTGTATAATCAGCATTAACACCGGTTAAATTGTTGTTCAAAAAGTAATTTCATGGGTTAATAATTAGATATTCAGATTTTTATGAAAACAAATAATGCTTCAATTTTAGTTGTAAAAAAACTGCCCTTTTTGTGTAAATTAGGGCAGTTTGCTTAGGAAAAAATCGGACAATCATTAAGTAAATAAGCGATCGTTCTTTAGGTGAAAAATACAAACTCAATTGGTGCTATCGGGGAGTCGTTGATAGCAAGTTGGCGTCATTCCAAATTCTTTTTTGAAAGCATGGGAAAAATAGGCAAAATCGTTGAATCCGCATTCCACTGCAATTTCGCCAATAGGTTTCGACGATTTTGCAAGCATCATTTTAGCTTTATTTAGTCTAACTTTCAACACAAAGCAGCTTGTTGTAAATCCGGTAGCAGTTTTGATTCTCCGATTGAGTTGAGATTGGCACAAACACATTTCGGACGAAAGAAGTGTCAAAAGATGATCCGATTTGCCACATTCTCGATAAATAATACTGGTGATTTGCTCTATGAATTGTTTGTCAGTTTTTTTCGAGATATTATCGGAAAGTTTCGATGTATAGTTATCCCCTTCTTTAAAGTTAGTTTTATAGCTAATTTTTTTACGATTTTTGATTAGTTTTTCGATTAACATTACTAATTCCTCATTCGAAAAAGGCTGACTCATAAAGGCATCGACGCCACTCTTGAAAGCTTGTTGACGATCTTCTGACGAAGATTGAGTTGATATTAAAATTACCGGAATCATATACATAGATTTGGATTCTTTGATTTTCTTAGTAATAGTGATTCCGTCAATGTTTGATGTATGCATTTCGCAGATGATACAACAGGGCTGTCTCATGTCAATGAGTTTAAAGGCCTCTGTCTCGTTATTTGCTAATACCAGGTCGAAATAATGGTTGAGTGTAGAAGTCAGGTATCTGAATTTTTGAAGATTTTCGGCTATTACCAGTACTTGCGGTTTTCGAATTTCCTCAAAAATGGGAATTTTACGATAATCGTCCATATCAATCACATTGATTTTAGATAATTGCGTTCGATGTGTGATAGGCAAAGACAATTCGATAGTCGTACCTTCTTTCGGACAATTTTTTGTTTGAAGGTAACCTCCCATTTTTTCAATCAGTTGTTTTGCCAGAAATAATTTGATGTTCGAGTTGCTCATGATCACAGAATCAGATTTTTCGGTAAATTCTTGTAATATCGTAACCGCCTTCTTATCCCCGGAAGCTGATTTAGCATTATGAGTGATCGTGATATAACAAAGATTTTCAGCATCATTTTTGCCTATTTTTATTTCGATTATATGGTGTGATTCGCATTTTTCGGCAGAATCCTGCATAATAGTTTGCAAGATTATACGCATGTAGTCTGGCGAAAAGTCCATCCAAATATCATAATCAGGTGGTAAAAATCTGAGTTTAATATTTTTATACCATGAATTATGTTCGATAAGTGTATCAAAAAATTTAGCTATGAACGAAACGATGTCATCGTGAACTATTTTTACGTGATTATTTTCTTGTTTTAAGGATAGTGAAGAGAGAATTTCATCGCAATATAGTTGTAAATTTTCTGTTTCTCGCGAAATAATGTCGAGATTGATTTGGGCACGAATTTTATTGTCTTTTTCAACGTTGTTTTTCAAGGAGTCGGTGAGTTCGTTGATTATGGTGATTGATGTTTTTAATTCGTTCGAAAGGTTCATGCAGAAATCAAAAGAAGATTCATTGGTATGATTGTTCTGATCTTTTTTCTTTTTAAATCGGTATTTTTTTATAAATACAATTCGCGTCGATATTCCGGATATGATTGCTGCAAACAAAACCATCACATATTGTTGATATTTTTTCGTTTTTCCGTTCGAAAATTTGTTGAAAGTATCAGTAGAATTATTTGATTTTTGTTTATTATAATCGCTATGATTTACAGTGCTTTCAAAGAAAAATCCGATAGTTTCCTTTAAGTTGTGAAAATCATTTTTCCCTGCTTTTCCTGTTTCATTACCGTCTGATGAGAATAAAGCAAACGATAAAACGAAAATAAAAGTAAGGCATATTAACCCAGATTGCAGCTAACCATCGTTAATTTGCTGAAAACCGGAAAATTGATTTTTTTTGAATTCCGATTTGTGTACTACAGATTTTCGTTTGACGAAGGGATAATTTCTGTACCCCAATGCCTGATAAATCGTCTTGACTTTTTCGTTTGGATCGGTGCAACGACGCACATAAATGGTTTCACCGAAATTGTTTTTTCCATACGTGGTAACCACCTTTTGCGTGTTGGTTATGCGCACGATTTCCTGCCAGTCATGGTGGATCCCTTTTGCCTTCAGCTGATAGCGAATGGTATTCACCAGAGAGTAGGCAAGCAAACCAAGATACAGATGTGCCAGCGTAGCATCGTCGTTTTTATGATAAACGGGACGTAAATCCAAATCGGTCTTCAGACATCGGAAAGCGCTCTCTACCTCACGAATGGTGTTGTAAATGATCCAGAGGGTTTCTTCTCCTTCCGTTTTCAGAGATGTTCGGATGAAATAAACCCCTAAACGTTCTTCAGCCTCGATAGAGTTTTCTTTTTTCGTTAAAATAATTTCGGTGGCCGTGTCTTGCTCGCTTCTTACCTCAATAGAGTAAAACCGTGCAGCTGAGGGATACTTTTCAATTGCCCTGCCAATGCGTTGATGTACTTTGTCTATCTTCTTTACTCCATGTTTCTTCTCCAACGATTGCCTTATCTTCTCTATTTCCTGCAAAAACCGGCTCTCAAACTGATTTTTCATCGAGCTTTCCTTCAAGGCTTTCCCCGGACTGCTTATTTTCAACAAATAATCAGTCATGCCAGCCGATTGCACCCTTTCAAGGGTTACCGTCTCATCGTTTTTGGTGTTTACTTTGCATACTTTCCCTTCGGGGCCAATGGCGTAATCCTTTATCTTTGTTCGGCTCACGCACACGTAGTCGTATCCATTGGCCCGGATCAGTGCCAGATTTTCTTCAGTAGCTATACCGGCATCCAGTACAACAATGGCACGGCATTGACTCTCCGCCGTACGTACCCGTATCCTGTCGATGATTCCTGGCAGGGAGCTGCTGTCCGACATATTGCCCTCGAATACATCCGAGTATTTGATAAATCCTTCTGCATTGACTACCAAGGCCAGAACAATCAGCCTGGCATCGCTCCGCTTTTCCTTGCTCCGCCCGAAACGGGCTAAGTTGCTCCCCTTTTTCTCTCCTTCAAAATAGGTGTTGGTCAAATCGTAAAGGATGATCTTGTCCTGCAAATCGAAAAGTTCGTTCGTCCGTTTGGAGAGGTGTGCTTCCAGCCTGTCCTTTACCCGGTATAAGTCCAATGCGCTTTGGTAGAGCTTGTCTTTGGTAATCTTTTCCATCGGATATCCGGTAATCTCGCATACGGCTGAGTTCTCCTGTATCCACCGCGTGGTGCGAAGTTCGGAGTGGGGATAAACGGCCCGACTGATGATTTGCGTAAAGGCTAACCGTATCTGTTCTTCTTCCCATCCCATCTCTTCCAGCTTTTCCCTGAAGCGCAGCTGTTCCATCCCCTGATAGCACATCCATTCCGCTCCTGCTTCCCTGCCATCCTTTAGAAGAAGTTCATCGATGTTTACCATACGCTTCTTTTCCTCATATGCCCTGTCTGACACATCGATCTTGCCGCTTTCGACCAATTGCTGCCAATAGATGTCTGCCCAGCGAACAGCTTCTTCATCTCCTTGTTCAAAAACATTCGGGGTGCGGTTTAACCGGTCGGTTAATATGCGACGGATGTCGTTCAGCTTTTCTACTTCATACGGCAAAAAACCGATCGTGAGCAGCGGTCGGTGACAGATGCGCCCCGATACGTTCCGGTAGCTTTCTACCAAACGATAATATCCTTCGTAACGTGCCGTTTCGGGATTCCTGCGTATGACCGATTTGAAATACATAACGGCCAAAGGTAGTCCGCTTTTTCTTATCAAACAATACCCCCCTGAGTACTACAAACGTCATTAACCCTCCCTGAATCGCTTGAATTATTTTTTCCCGTACCCCCTACGAGAAATTACGGAAAATAAAGTACATCTAAAGCATGATTTTGCCCGTTTTTAACTATAGTTTAACTCAATGGAACGGAATTGCTGCAACTTGGGTTAATATTCGATTTATGGCATTCATCTTAATTATTCTACTTTCAAGACTTTCCTAATCTTTTTGATCTTCACAAATTTCAATGGTAAACCTAAATATTATTAATCATTTATAGATTCTCAAATCGTAAAAAAAAATTCTCAAATCGTATAAATCATTTATTGCAAAAAACGAAATATTTCATGGAATGGACATTTATGATATTTCAATATAATAAAATCAAAAATAACCTGATTTTTATTTTTCATTTTATAAATAAATTTATAAATTTGAGAATCTAACCGGGAAATCTCACATATATGCTCTATAGTTTCTTCACCATAATGCCTGTTTTTGTTAACTTGTTCTGGTTCACTATTTTACTTCTTGAATCAAAACAAAATAACTCGAAGCGGTTTCTCACCGTTTTCTTCGGCGTAATGATCGTCAATTACACGGCGCATTGGCTTTTTTTCAACAAAGAATACGAACTTTATACGTTAGTGGACAGCATTTGGGTATTTACTTCTTTGGCTAGTTACCCATTATATTATTGGTACATCAGGACATTGACCACGGATGTGGAAATTGACTGGCATCGCAGCCGGGTGCTGATTCCTGCTTTTCTGACAGCATCGTATTCGGCAATTATTTACCTGTTGATGTCGCCACAAGAAATCGAAACTTTTATTCACGGCATCATGTACGATGAACCGGGATATCTTCCTCCTTATACTCTGCTTGTCAGACTGCAGATGTTCCGATTGAAATTGTTTCAGGTAATTTTTGTTTTGCAGGCAATTTTATCGGTGTATTTCGGACTGAAACTGATACGTGAATTTCATGCTGAAATCAAACGCTACTATTCCGATATCGAAGGAAAGGATTTGACCCCGATAAAATGGATGATGATATTAATGTTATTTGCATCCTTTATCTCTTCGGCTTCAAGTATCATCGAAAAAGATTATTTTATTGTTCATCCCATCTTATTGGCCATTCCTTCCATCACTCACTCCATTTTTCTGTTTGGTGTAGGTTATGTGGGGTATAAACAGAAATTTTCTATTCAGCATTTCATACAAGAGGTCAAAACGAACGACCAAAAAATAGAGCAAAAAACAAGGAAAATTGCTCCCGAATTGTCGGTCAAAGAACGATCCAGATTAAACAAAGGGTTGCAAAAACTTTTGGAGGAGAAGCAAATATACAATAATCCCGACCTGCGTCTTTCCGACGTAGCTCTTATGCTGGGCACCAACCGATCGTACCTTTCCCGAGCGATTAACGATGAAATGAATACCACTTTTTGCGAACTGATAAATGATTACCGCGTAAAAAATGCTAAATTATTGATAGAAAATTCGAATGAAGAAATTTCTTTGGAAGACATTGCGAGTGTGTCGGGTTTCAACGGCACAAGTTCTTTCTACCGTACTTTTAAGGAAAAAACAGGCCTCACACCGGGAAAATACCGACAACATTGCTTAAATCAAAAAACAAGAACTATTTCGATTGATAATTAGCTTCGGGTTTATTACAAAAAAAACCGATTGAGTATTTCATCAATCGGTTGGTACAGTTCTCAT